>Ga0255753_1000747_pt1 | contig 40898 bp, 37 predicted proteins | sample 041ome_10_FD_179953 | JGI IMG/M metagenome (GOLD analysis project Ga0255753, IMG submission 179953) | Coastal salt marsh microbial communities from the Groves Creek Marsh, Skidaway Island, Georgia - 041412US metaG (version 2) | ecosystem: Environmental > Aquatic > Marine > Intertidal zone > Salt... | reverse complement strand
AAGTTAATTTAGTTATATCCTTATCTATTTTTTTAAACTCCTTATTTGTAACATTATATTGATTTACAACAGTGCTTATACTATTGCCAAGCTTTTCGTGATATGTCAAGTATGAGTTTAAGTGATTGCCCAATTTTTCAATATTCATTTGAATTTCATTTATTGACTCTTCAACTTTCATATTATTTAAGGCCTTATTTGTAACCTGAAGCATTGGAAATAAACTCATTGGAGAAACAATCATTACTTTTTTTTGATATGCATATGAAACTAGATCTCTTTGGTTAATTTTTAATGAACCTACTTTATTATTAAGAAGATCTTGATATAAACCGTCAGCAGGAATAAACATATAAGCGTAATCAACAGTTCCTTCATTAGGTCTTATATATTTAGCCGTTTCATCAATCCTGTTCTTTATATCATTTTTGAATTTTTTTTCAAGATCATTTAGTCTATCTGTCTCGGTTTCATCACTCTCTATCATCTTATTATAGTTATCAAGTGAAAATTTTGCATCTATTGGAATTATAAATTCACCGACTTTAATAACTGCATCCACTGCTTCTCCGTTACTAAAAGAATATTGCATTTGAAAGAGTTCTGGAGGAAGTACATTTGCTAATAAGTTTTCAAGTTGAATTTCTCCAAGAATCCCTCTTTGTTTTTGATTACCCAAAATTTTCTCGAGTGTTTTCATTTGATTGGCAAAAGTTAAAACTTGTTCATTAGTTCCTTTAATCTTTTCTAGTTCCTTAGTCAACTTATTTATTGTCTCGGAGAATCTAATCTCCATACTTTTTTGATCTTGTTTAGAATCTTGAAGTTGTTTATTTAAGTTTTCAGCAGAGGTTAATTTAAATGCTTCAATAAAAGATTCAAGCTTAGATTCAAGTTCTTTACTATTATCTTGAGAGTTCTTATTAATTTGTTTTTTGATCAAAAAATAAAGACCAAATAGAGAGCCAACAACAATTATTACAGTAAATAAATATTCCATTACCTAAATTTAATCAAAACACAATTATTTAAAGAGTATTTAAAAAAAAACCCTCATTTAAGAGGGTTTTTTAAAGTGTAATATACTACTACGGTGCAGATTCTGGTTGATAATCATAGTAACCCGCCATAGGGTACATTACATGAGCATATATTGTACCACCAAACATAACATATGGAGCACCGGATGTAAAGTCAGTAGTCATACCATCTAAAGTTGATGGATCAGCAGGCATTCTCATTAAATGAGGACCTGATTCAATCCATTGACCTTCAGCTGATTCTTCTTTAGTCATAACACCAGCCATTGTATTATCTTCTCCCATATCTCCATGCAGCATCCATGCATATCCATCTTTATCCATTACAGGTACTTCACCTGCAAAATATGCACTAATCCACTTGAATACTTCTGCATCTCCACAAAGAGGCATAGCTTCGTGAGCATCAACCCATCCATTTTCAGGATCAGATTGTCCTCTAGGGTTTGCAGGTAAACAAGTCCATTCATTTGAACCTTCTCTTAGAAGATTACCTCCCATAGCAGGAGGACCATCATAAACTGTAGCATTAGCAGCAATATATGCTGGAGCAGCTGTAGAATATGCCCATATTTGCCATTCAGCTGAAGTATGAGGCCCTTCTGGCTCACCAGTTGTATCTGTAGCCTCAGTAGGCATCTCACAACTAAACATTAACGCAAGAGCTAGTATTGAATATATATATTTCATAAAATTTATTTTTAATAAATCTAAAGAAAAAGGGCCAAGAGACCAAAAAATAAGAAATGTATTACTAGAATGTTTGAAGACACTAAAAACTCTTTATTATTATTGGATTGATATATTAAATGGAATAGGATCGAGAAAATTAACCACCAAAAATAATTTGAAAGAGGAACGGGATTTAAAGCAAACTCCCAATAATCAAGTTTTGGAGCACTAATCTCAATTAATAAATCCAATAAAATCATCATAATTGAACCAAATAGGACTTTTCCTATAATTGACTTTTGAAAGACCCTATTTGCAAAGTTTCCGGTTAAAATTATTAATAATACCCAGTTAAAGCCAATCACTACTGGAACATCAAAGATCTTAACACCTAAATTGTCACCATATTTATACTCACCAAAAAAAAATGAAAAATTTACTCCAATAATTTCTACACTCAATCCTAACAAAAAAATAAAAAACAATCTTGTAAGGAACTTTTTATCAATAGAGTTGTTTAGTACTAATAAAAATAAAGTCATTGTTAGAACATATGGAGAAGATGAAAGAAAAAAATCTTTTTGATCAGATAGTATTCCAAAAAATCCACTAATATTTACTAGCCAAACAATAAAAATTGAAAAATATCTCAATTCGTTGTTATCAAGAAGCTTTAGCATATTAGTTTATTAAATCTGAGACAATTTTTGCTGAATTTAAGCATAGTGGTATTCCTCCACCAGGATGAACACTACCTCCACAAAAGTACAAGTTATTTATATTTTTTGAAAAATTAGGATGCCTTATAAAAGCAGACTGTAATGAGTTGCTAGAACTACCATATAATGATCCAAATTTAGAAAGTGTTTCATTCTCAATATCAACTGGTGTTAATATTTTTTCACCAATTATATTACTTTCTATATCAACCTTTAAAGTTGAATTAATTTTTTTAATGATATTATTTCTTAAGTTTTTTTTGATTTTTTTCCAATTTTGTCCACTATCAAATGGGGAATTTATAAGTATAAACCAATTCTCACAGCCAGATGGTGCATCCTCCTTTACAATTTTTGATGTTGAACATATATAAACAGTTGGATCATCATAAATTGAATTTCTATTAAAGATATAATCAAACTCTTTCATCTGGTCTCTGCTAAATATTATATTATGTACACTAATATTTGTGAAAGATTTATTCATATTCCAATAAAAAACAACAGCTGAGCTAGAAGGTTGGTAATTTTTAATAAAAAAAGGCTTTTTGTAACCCTTTAAAAGCCTATCATATGTCAAGTTTATATCCATATTTGAGACTATGATATCTGCTTTATAATTTATTTTATTTATGGAAACTCCTACTGCAGATTTATGCTTAATTAGAATTTTATCAATTTCTGAATTAAAATGAAATTTTATACCAAGATCTGTAGCAAGATTATATAGAGAGTGTGAAATATCAGATATACCTTTTTTTGGCATAAAGACACCAAGGTCATGCTCTAGATGTTGAATAATTGACATTATTCCAGAAGTCAAATATGGACTTGACCCATTATAAGTTGCGAATCTGTTAAATAGCTGAATTAATTTTTCATCTTTAAAATATCTTTTATTTAATGAATTCAAACTGATAAATATATTTAACTGTAAAAAATTTAAAATTCCTTTTAGGGCATCAAATGACAGATATGTTGAAATTTTATGGAGTGACTTTTCTAAAAATATCTTTTTTACAAGATTAAATTTTTTCTTTGAGTTAAAAATGTATTCCTCAACTTTGTTTCCCTCTTTATCAAACTTTTTATGAACTTCATTAATAAACTTTTGACTATCTGAATATCCATTAAATATATGACCATCATCCCAAAAATATTTGCATGCTATATCAAGTTTATCATACTTAAAATATTTTTTAATATCAACCCTTGCATCTTCAAATATATCTTCAATAAGATTTGGCATTGTAAATAATTTTGGTCCAAAATCATGCCTAAAGTTATTTAGGTAAAAATCACTTAGTTTTCCACCTACATTCTTATTCTTTTCAAATACCTCAACATCATACCCTTTAGACTTTAGTCGAACTGATAATGCAAGGCCGGCAATTCCTGAACCAATTATTATTACCTTTTTTTTCAATTGAATTCTTTTAAGTATAAAATATTAGATCTGACAAATAGCTCCTCTGAATACCATTTATCTTTTCTAGCTTTATTTATTATTTTTAAATGATTTTTATCTGAGTATGCATAATCTCTCATGCTTTTCTCACTCATCCATATACTTATAGTAGCTTGTTCTATAATTGGAAGTTCACCAATACCCTTGTAAAACTCTGCTCCATTTTGACTTTTTATAGATTTAGCAGCTAAGGAGGTATTAACTAGAAAATTTATTAGCTTACTGATCTTTACTCTTGCTCTTGTTAAGACAATAATCTTTCCTCCTCCATATGAACTGATATTTTTAAATGGATTTATTCCATTCCATGATCCATTAAAATTATATGGATCAATTTTAATTTCAACTCGTTTTGAGGATTTGCTAATTATTTTGTTTATGATATTATTTTCGCCAACAAATTTTTTTCTGTAATTATCATTTTTCCAGGAAGTGATCATTACATAAGATGAAAAGTCTGGAATCAAACTAAATCCGCCATTAGAGCCTGTTCCAAAAAGTTTAATAAACTTTAGTCCATTAAAGCTAATAAGACTTTTGTTGAATGTGTAAGCGCCCATGAGCTTAAACATCCAAATCTTATTTTTTTTAAAATAAAATATATCTAAGTAATAGGTCAAATTTTAAGATTTAGGAAGCATTAAGATACAAAAAAACCTTACTATTTTTAGTAAGGTTTTTTGTGGTACCACCAGGAATCGAACCAGGGACACAAGGATTTTCAGTCCTTTGCTCTACCAACTGAGCTATGGTACCAAAAGCATGGCAAATATATTAATATTTAAATAAAGCTGTATTCAAATGTTTCTTTAATTTTATAAAAAATTCCTTAATGAATTTAGTGATTGACATCGGTAACAGTAAGGTCAAATTTTTTCTATTTGAGAATAATAAAACCATACATAAAGAAATTTGTGATAACCAAGATTTCAAGAAAACATTAGATTCAATTTCTAATAAAAATAATATCAAAAATGTTATTTCATCTAGTGTATCTTCTAATTACGATCTATATATAGAAGAGAGTTTAAACAACTCAAAGTATACTAGTTTATCAAATGATAATTTATTAATCCCCTTTAAAAATAATTACAAGACAAAAAAGTCTTTGGGTCAAGATAGAATTGCTCTTGTTTCATCTGCTATTTATAATTATCCTAATCAAGATAGTTTAATAATAGACCTAGGTACATGTATAACATATGATTTTGTTGATTCAAATAAAACATATCATGGCGGAGCGATTTCACCTGGGTTTAAACTTAGATACAGTAGTTTAAATACATATACTTCAAATTTACCATTATTGGAACTTGAAGAAACTGAAAATATAATTGGTTCAACCACAAATGAGTCAATTCATTCAGGAATATATAATGGAGTTATTGCTGAGGTAAATAATTATATAGATTTACTTAAAAAAGAATACCCACAGCTTAATGTTATTATAGTTGGAGGATTTTCAAAGTTCTTGCTTAATAGGATAAAAAATGCAATATTTGCGAACCAAGACTTTTTAGCCCAGGGTTTAAATTATATTATAAATTATAATGAAAATAGATAAAATTCCATTCCTTTTAGTTTACTTACTATTTTCATCAATATTTGCTTTCTCTCAAAACAACACAAGATCTCCATATTCTATAAACGAATTAGGTGAAATAAACTTTCTTGGTAATATATCTAATATTTCCATGGGAGGGGTTGACTCAGCTATTGATTCAATTGAATTTAATATTAATAACCCATCGTCTCTTGCAAAATTAAATACTACGAATTATCAAATTGGAACTTTTTATAAATCAATGGGGATCTCAAATAGTGTATCAACAGAAAGAGCGAATGCTGCTAATATAAACTATATTGCTATTGGAATTCCTGTTAAAAGATTTGGATTTGGATTTGGTGTTTTGCCTTACACCTCATTAGGATTTAACCTTCAAACTTCAGAAGAATTTAACAATGAAAATATAATAGATAATAGATTTTTCGGAGCTGATGGAAACCTTAATAGGGCATTCCTCTCCTTAGGAGTACCCATTCATAAATATTTTTCTATTGGTGCAACTCTTAATTATAATTTTGGAAAATTTTCTTACGAAAAGTATAACCAATATGACGGAATTAATTACGGAACTTATTCAAATAGTAGCTCAGAAATTACGGGCTTTACTTATAGTCTGTCCTCAAGTATCTCTCTTCCATTAAAGGATGACATATCACTTAATTTAGTATACAATTATAATCTATCTGACTATCTGAACTCATATAATACGGAATTTATTTATACATCCACTTCCTCTTCTATCAATGCTGAATCATTAGGAGATTTTGTTGATGTAGACCTAGCAAATTCAGGATTAGAGAATACTAGTCTACTTGTACCAAAAAAATCTATTTATTCAATTGGATTAGAGAAAAAAAATAAATGGTTTTTAGGAGCACAATTTGAAAACAAAATATCATCTGATTTTGAAAATAAGTTTTTAAATATTAAAAACGTAACATACCAAGACTCTAAGATATTCTCAATAGGGGGATATTTTATACCAGATGCCTCATCATTAACCAGTTACTGGAAAAGGGTAATATATAGATTTGGATTAAAAAATGAAGAAAAAAGTATTATTATAAATAATTTGCCTATAAATCATTTTAGTTTAAATTTGGGACTTGGTTTACCACTTTCAGGCTTATCTAAAGCTAATCTAGGTCTTGAGTTTGGTAATATAGGTGACGATAAAAACTCCTTAAAAGAGAATTATGTTGCTCTTAGATTGGGCTTATCGTTAAATGACATTTGGTTTATTAAGAGGAAGTTTAACTAAACTTTTTAATATTTAAAATGTCTAATGAAAGTATAATTAAATTAAAAATATGAATAACTTAAGGTTCTTTAGAAGTTTAATTTTAATCTTATTTACAGTCCCAAGTTTTTCTCAACTTAGCTCTAATGAGTGTTTGGAACAACTATCAATTTTTGCTGAATCAGCAAAAATTAGAAACTATCAAGCTGCATATGAGCCATGGAAGACGGTACTTGATAATTGTCCTAAATTGAATGTTGCAACTTACCAATTTGGTGAAAGAATTCTTAAGGATTTTATATCAAAGTCAACTAGCCCAGAAGATAAGGCTAGTTTCACAAATGATTTACTTGATCTCTATGATAAATGGGCTGAAAACTTTCCAACTAGAAAGGGTGTAAATCAAATAGGTAAAATCTTCAGTAGTAAAGGACAAGCAATGCTTGATAATGGTATTGAGGATAAAAACTTAATTTATGAAACATTTGATTATGCATTTCAAAATGACCCTTCTAGTTTTACAAGTCCAAAGTCCTTAGCTTATTATTTTATTACAGCTTATGATTTGTTCAAATCAGGCACAAAAATTGAACTAGAGGATCTCTTTGAGAAATATGAGGAGCTTACTGAAAAATTTCAGCTACTTCAAACTAATATTTCAAAGAATCTTGATTTAATTCTAAAGAAAGAAGAGTCTGGCACTGCCTTGACCTCATCTGAGACTAGAAATAAAAAAATATATAATACCAACACAAATGCAGTTGGTTCTTATCTTCAATTGCTAGATCAAACTATTGCAAAAGAAGCTACATGTGAAATTTTAATTCCACTTTACACTAAAAACTTTGATGAAAACAAAAATAATCCAATCTGGATAAGAAGAGCTGCAGGTAGATTAGATGGTAAAGATTGTTCAGATGACCCGCTTTTTGTTACATTAGTTGAGCAACTCCACAGTTTGGAACCTTCAGCTGATTCAGCTTATTACTTAGGAATTTTAAATGATAAGCAAGGAAATGCTGATGAAGCTCTAAAATATTATCAAGAATCAGTTGCTCTTGAAACAGATAATTATAAAAAAGCAAATATTCTATATAAAATTGCAGTTAAATTTAGAAACTCTGGAAGAAGAGTTTCCGCAAGAGACTATGCTGAGCAAGCATTATCATTTCAACCATCCCTAGGTAGAGCTTATCTATTAATAGCAAATTTATATGCTGATAGTGCAAATGATTGTGGAGAATCACAATTTAATAAAAGAGCTGTTTTTTGGCTTGCTGCTCAAACTGCTCAAAAGGCTGGTAGAGTTGATGCCTCACTAAAAAGACTTTCTGATAGAACTGCTGCTGCATTTAATGGTAGGGCCCCAACTAAAACAGATATCTTTACTGAAGGTAATCAAGGTTCTACTATATCATTTCCATGCTGGATTAGAAGAAGTGTAAAGGTTCCAAACCTTTAAAATGAGATTTACTTTTTTTTTAATTTTTGTAGTCTTCATCTCTTGTGATACTGATAGCCAAATCATTGAAAGTGAAGAGGTAAATATTCCAATTAGTATTGCCAACAATTTTACTATGACCTATACTGATTCCAGTCAAGTCAAGTCATATGTATCTGGCAATAAACACTTTGACTATTCAAATAATATTCTTAATTATTCTGAGTTTTTCGATGACGTTGAGCTAATAATCTATGATGATAATAAAACATCAACAATTAAGTCAAACTATGCAATTGTATATAATTCATTTAGATTTATGGAATTTAAAGGCAATGTAGAAATAACAACTACAGATGGTGAATTATTGATTACAGATCAGTTATACTACGATACAGAAAATGAATGGCTTTTTACTGAAGACAAATTTGAATATACAGATAAGTCTAACAAAATAATAGCTAATAGACTTGATTCTAATAGAGACTTTACCGATCTTGTAACAGGTAATCTAAAGGGATCTATTAATATATCTGAACAATGAAAAACTTTCTTATTTCTGAAATAATATATTGGGTAATTGCTATAATTTCATTGTTTAGTGTAATTGAGAATTGGACAATTAATAGTGATAGGGCCTATATTTTTCTTGGGTTTTGTATACTATCTGTATTTATGGCTTTATTTAGAAGACATTTTAGAAAAAAGTACGCAAATAGAAAGTAAATGATAATTATCTTTAGTCTTTTATTGTCTGCTTTCTTCTCAGGAATGGAAATTGCGTATGTTTCCTCCAATAGGTTAAATTTAGAAATAGAGAAGAACAAATCAGGATTAATACCTAAAGTATTATCTGTAATAACCCAAAATCCATCAAGATTTATTGCAACTATGCTTATTGGTAACAATTTTGCTCTTGTTATTTATGGAATTTTTATGGGACAATTTATAATTGATAATATTCCTTTTATAGATCTGGCCTCTATCAATGAATTCTCTGCTCTTTTAATTCAAACTTTTATTTCAACATTGTTAATTTTAATTGCGGCAGAATTTATTCCCAAGGTATTGTTTCAAATATATTCAAATTTATCAATGAAGGTATTCTCAATACCTGCATATATATTTTATATCCTTCTTTATCCAATTACAAGTCTAGTTACTATTATATCAAATTTAATACTAAAGACATTTTTTAAAGTTGATCCTGAAGAATCTAAAATTTCATTTTCAAAATTAGAATTAGAAAGCTACATAGAGAATGAAATAGAAAATTCTGACGAAACTTTAGATTCAGAAATTGAAATTTTTCAAAATGCTCTAGAGTTATTTGAAGTCAAGGCAAGAGATGTAATGGTTCCAAGAGCAGAAATTATTGCCGTTGATAAATCTATTGAAATTGAAAAAATTAAAAAAATATTAACTGAAACCGGCCTATCAAAGATTCCTGTTTATGTAGAGACAATTGACGATATTATTGGTTATATACACTCATTTGATTTCTTAAAGAAACCAGATAACCTAAAAGAACTTATTTTACCCGTTGAATTTGTGCCAGAGCCAATGTTAGTTAATGATGTTCTTGAATTATTAACAAGGCAAAGAAAAAGTATTGCAGTTGTAATTGATGAGTATGGTGGAACTTCTGGTATTATAACTGTTGAGGATATTGTAGAAGAATTGTTTGGAGAAATTGAAGACGAACATGATAACTATGATTATTTTGAAAAGAAAATCTCTGAAAATACCTATGAGCTTTCTGCAAGGTTAGAGATTGAGTATCTGAATAAATCACATAACCTAAATCTTCCTGAAAGCGAAACATATGATACACTTGGAGGTTTAATAGTATTTAATGTGGAGGAAATTCCAAAAGTTGATGATGAAATTAAAATTGGTCAATATTCAATAAAAATTATTGAAGCAAGCTCATCAAAAATTGAAAAAGTACTACTAAAAAAAATTGAACAAGAATAGCATAAATAAATACTTAGTTGTATTTTCGAAAATTATTAAAAAAAATGGCTATACTCGGACAAATTAGAAAAAGATCTATATTCCTTATAATAGTAATTGGGATGGCACTATTTGCATTTGTTATCTCTGGAGTTTTCACCTCAAATGGTGGATTTAGCTCTAATAAGCCAATTGGTGAAATTAATGGTGAAGAAATTGACTTTGAGATTTTCAACATGATGGTCGAGCAAGCTCAAACGGTTTATGGACTAAATACAATAAACGCAGTAAACTTTGCATGGAATCAAGGCATTAAAAATCAATCTCTAATCCAAGAGCTAGATAAACTTGGAATAGATGCTGGTAAGAATCAATTAGAACAAATTATCTCAAGTGATGAATCGATTGTTTTAAATCCTTTATTCCAAAATGAAATAGGTTTATTTGACTTTAACAAATTTTCAAATTATATAGCTCAGTTGAAGACATCTAATCCAACAATTTATAATTCATGGAGGTTACAAGAAGAAAATATTATATCTCTTGCAAAGCAAAAAATTTATTTTGATTTAATTAAATCAAGTGTAATATATACTAACGTTGAGTCAAATATTCAGTATCATTTGGAAAATGACAAAGTAAACATTGAATATCTAAGAATTCCTTATGAATTAGTCCCTGACTCACTTATTAAAATAAAAGATTCAGAAATTAATTCCTATTTAAGAAATAAAAAAGATGTTTATGAAATTGGAGCATCTAAAAAAGTTGAATTTGTATATGTGCCTGATGTAGCGAGTGATATTGATGTAAACAATATTAGAACAAATCTTGAGCAGCTTAAAGATGGATTCAATCAACTTAATCAAATCACAAATTCGACTGAATATGTTGAAGGTTTCAGTAGTGTAAAAGATTATTCTGAGTTTATTGATATATACTCTGAAGTAGCCTGGGATTCAATTTATAAGACTAAACAAGAATTATCAAGTGATTTTTCTGATATTCTTTATGGGCTTAATGTTGGTCAGGTTTTTGGTCCATATCAAGATGGTAATTTTTATAAAATTACAAGAATGATTGATAAAAAAAGAGATGGTAATTTGAATAAAGTCTTACTTGCTGATGTTGCAATTGAAATTATCCCATCTAATGAATCTTCTAATGAAAACTTTAGGAAAGCTTCTCAGGTTGAATTTGATGCGAATAATGGTCTTTCTCTTAATCAAAGTGATGCAAGTTTACAAATAAATACCTTTGAATCTTTCGAAGATTTTGATGAAGGTTTACCTGGCATAATTAATTCTAGACAAGTGATTAAGTGGATGTATGATGATGATTCTAGGGTTGGAGATGTAAGAAGGTTTACCCTAAACGATGGCTATCTCGTTGCTAAGATTATCGAATTTAACAAGACTAGACTTCCAAATATTGAAGATGTTAGAACTGAGATTTCACAAATTCTAATTCAAAATAAAAAATACGATTTCTTAAAAAATAAATATAATTCAGCATTGAACATAGATATTATTGCAGAAGAAAATAATCTAGAAGTTGAAAATGCATCTGCAGTTACTCAATATGATCCAATTCTTGTTGGAGCTGGTGTAGAACCGTATATCATAGGTTCTTCTTTTTCTCTTGAGCCTGACGAAATATCCAAGCTATTAAAGGGTAATAATGGTGTCTATATTATAAGACTTTTATCAAAGGAAATTGCTGAAGAAATTAATCTTGGTCAAGCAATATCTAATTCTTTAAGTGATAGAGAGATTGAAAGAATTTCAACTTTGATTCCAGAAGTACTTGAGTCAAAAGCTGAAATTGTTGATAACAGAAGCTTTTACTACTAAACTAAAGCTAATTTATTATAATTTAGTACTGTATTAAATCCCTTACTTTTAAAATAGTCAGTTGGATTTTTATTTAATGCAGAAGCAAGAATAAAATCACCTCCCCATGCACCTAAACTTTTAATTTCACCATCAAAATCATTAAATAGTTTATCCTTAATTTTCTCTTTTGATATTAGTTTTGAAACTATGTTTTCATGTTCTTTTATTAATGAATTAAATTCTAGCTGATCTTTGCAGAAAATTATTCTTTTTGTAATATCTGAGATCTCAGTAATACCAATTTTTGAAGTTATCTTTTCTCTGAAACTTTTTATTTCATCTAAGGAATTCTGTTTCTTATTTAAATAGATAAAATGTAATTTATCTCTAAAAGATGGATTAAAATTAATTTGTTTTATCTCTTTTTTATTATCATTTAGTCTATAAAGTAACGAGCTACTTGAATCAGCACATGCAATATCATAACCACTTCCGTTAAAAAATTTAGTATTTAACTCATAAGGATCAACGCCTGAAAATTTTGAAAGATTATTGATAAGAGTTGATGAAGATCCTAAACCCCAATCCTTATCAAATGTTAACTCTGTATTTATTATTGAACCATTTGACTTTAAAAAATTGCTTTCTTTTTCTCGAATGAAGCTTATAAGTTCTTTTAAAATTTCTGAAACTTTTTTAGATGATGAATATTTAACCTTTAAGCTATCTTTATCTAGTTCACACTTAAACCAAATCTCTTTATTCTTATTATAACTTGTCCAATTGATTATATTAGAATCATTGTCATTTATTTCTAAATATTGTCCATATACTGTGGGTACTGCTAAAGATAATGCTCCATTAAGAACAAAATACTCTCCTGTTATTAATATTTTGCCATTACTGTAAAATTTCATATCTACTTATTGGACTTAATAAACTCAGAAACTGAGCTGTTGTTAATTTCTTTATCTACAAAATATTTCTTAGCTCTTTTGATCTGATCTTCGTTAGCATTATTTTTAATTAGAAGATTAATTAAGTGCATTTTCATATGTCCTTTCTGAATACCTGATGTAATTAATGATCTAACTGCAGCAAAATTTTGAGCAAGTCCAACACAAGCTATAATACTCATAAGATCTTTAGACGATGGACTGCCAAGTATTTGTAGTGATAGCTTAACCAGTGGATGCAAATCAGTAATTCCTCCTACTGTCCCAACTGATAGTGGAATTTTAATACTTATTCGAAACTTATTATCCAAAATTGTACATTCTGATAAACTCTCATATTTAGAGTTTAATGATGCATAGGAATGAATACCAGCTTCTACTGCCCTAAAATCATTTCCCGTGGCAATTAAAATTGCATCTATTCCATTCATAATTCCTTTATTATGAGTAACTGCTCTGTTGATATCAACTTTAGCAATATCAAAAGCGTATTTCATTTTTTTTGCAAACTCTTCTGATTCAATACCCTCAATATCTATTAGATCCTTAATATCACATTCTGAATGGGCTTCAACAATACAATCTGGTGTGTAATTTGATAATATTGACATGATTATATTTATACTGTAACCACTTTTAATGAAAAAATCATATTGTTTAGATAACTCGTCTATTTTTTTTGACATTGCTTCTAGACATGAATTAATGAAATTAGCTCCCATTGAATCTGAAGTATTAAAATCAATTGATAATTGGAAATAGTTTTTTAAATCATTTGTTTTATCAATAATATTTATTGCAGATATACCACCACCTCTTTTCTTCATATTCTTAGTTATATTGTCAGTGGATTTAAGTATATATTCTCTATTATTATTAATAAACTCCTTAAGAGCTTCTTTATCTCCATTAAATGAAAGGTGTATTTGCCCTCTTTTTGTAAAACTTTCAACTTTAGATTTAAATCCTCCTTTATCAAACCAGAATTTAGCTGCATTTGACAATGCAGCAACAACTGAACTTTCCTCTGTTACAAGTGGTATAGTGTAGTTTTTATTATTAATTAAAAAATTTGGTGACAAAGAATATGGAAGGTAAAAGTTTGAAATACTGTTTTCAGAAAATGAATCATGTATAGCTTGGATATCTTTATTAGAATTTAAATAATTATCAAGTAGTGATCTAACTTGATTTGAATCATCAAATATTTTTTCACTTAACCAATCAATCTTTTCCTCCCTTGAAAGTTTTGAAAAACCAATTATTTTTTTTGGCATAATTTTCTTTTCTTTATGTAAATATAAGTGAAAACAAACTCAATATAATTTAAGGTATCTTACAATGAATAATATTAATCTATTTAATGGAGACGAAATAAATCAAAAAACAATTCTTGGCCACCCATCAGGACTTTTTACACTTTTTTTTACTGAAATGTGGGAAAGGTTTTCATATTATGGGATGCGTGCAATACTTGTTTTATTTCTAATCTCCTCAATTGATAATGAAGGATGGGGATGGGAAAGATCTGATGCCTTGGTATTATATGGCTGGTATACTGGGCTTGTGTATATTACTCCAATTTTTGGTGGACTAATTGCAGACAGATTCATTGGCTATAGGAAAGCTGTTGTCTATGGAGCTCTTCTTATGACACTTGGTCATGCAGCTATGGCCCTTGAGGTTTTTTATGATTTCTATTTATATGTTGGTTTAAGTCTTTTAATATTAGGAAATGGGCTATTCAAACCAAATATAAGCTCGATAGTAGGCCAAATGTATAAAGATGATGGAAAAATCAAAGATGCTGCTTACACAATATTTTATATGGGAATTAATTCAGGAGCCTTTCTTGGAATTCTTCTCTGTGGCTATATTGGAGAAACTGTTAATTGGCATTATGGTTTTGGTTTGGCAGGAATATTTATGTTATTTGGAATGCTTCAATTCCATTATGGACAGAATATTTTTGGATCAATTGGTTTAAAACCAAGTGAAAAAAAAGATGATAAAAATTTAGATGTTAAGGAAAATCAAACTCCTAGGAAAACTATAGTTGATAGATTAATTGTTATTGGAATTTTTTCTTTTGTAACTATATTTTTTTGGTGGGGATTTGAACAGGCAGGGGGAAGTATGACAATTTTTGCAAATGACTATACCAATAGAGATCTAATAGGAACAGGAGCAATAACTTTTAAGATTATAAATTCACTTCTAGTTATAGTCCCAATGATCATTTTAACAATAATTCTCTATTATTTATTTAATAATACATTTCAGAAATATGCGATTTCTAATATATTCCTATCACTAAGTTTTATTATAATTTGGGGTATTATCATATGGATGTTAAATAGAGAATTTGTAAAGGATGCAACTGAAGTACCCGCATCATGGTTTGCTATTTTGAACTCTTTTTTTATAATCGTCTTTGCACCAATTCTTTCTAAAATTTGGCAATCAAAATTTAATCCATCAGGACCTGTAAAATTTGGAATTGGATTAATGCTTTTATCAATAGGATTTGCAATTCTTTCATATGGTTCTTTAAGTATTCCTTTGGGAGCTTCTTCAGCTTCTCAAAGTATGATCTTTCTTATTCTTGCCTATCTATTTCATACATTAGGAGAGCTATGTGTATCTCCTGTTGGACTTTCTTATGTTAGTAAATTAGCTCCACAGAAACTTGTTGGTTTAATGTTTGGAGTTTGGTTTGTAGCAAACTTTATTGCAAATCTAAGTGCAGGTTTTACAGGAAGTTATATAGATCCAATAGTTGAGGATTATGGAATGTCAGTTTTTTTCTTAATTTTTACAATTTTACCTGCAATTGTTGGATTGTTAATGATAGCTGCAAATAAAAAGATTGTGAGTATGATGCATGGAATCAACTAATTATTGATGAAGCAATTTTTTTAGATGTATCTTTAACAGACAACAAATCAAAAATTTTAGAATATTCCTGTATAATTTTTGATCTTGTTTCTTGCTCACAAAGCTTATTAAATTCAAATGCAAGATTTTTCTTATTAAGGTCACCTTGAATAAGTTCTTTAACAATATCCTTTTCTAGTATAATATTTACAAGAGATATATGCCTAAGCTTAACAAATAATTTACCAATAAAGTAACTAAGATCACTAGTCTTATAACAAACTAGTTGAGGTACCCTAAAAAGAGAACATTCTAATGAAGCTGTACCACTTGTTACAATTGCTGCAAAAGAATTAGTTAATAAGTCATATGTCTTATTATATATGATATATAAATTAGAATATGTTGCTAGATTATATAACTTAGGGTCAACATTATTGACTCCCGCAATTACAAAATTGTAATTAGAATAATCACTAATTATAGATAAAAAAATTGGTAGCATAGTTTTAATTTCTTGAGTTCTACTACCTGGTAAAAATGCAATAACTGGTTTATTATTAGGAATATTATTATCACTAAAAAAGCTATTATTTATATTGTGTGAACTAGTAGCCTCAATTAAAGGATGCCCAAAATAAAATGTATCCATATTATGCTTTTCATAATAGTATTTCTTTTCAAATGGAAAAATAACATATAGCTTATCCACACTTCTTTTTATCTTTTTTATACGACCTTCCTTCCATGCCCATATTTGAGGGCTTATATAAAAGTAGTTATTGAACCCTTTTTTTTTAGCCCAATCACAAATTCTTAGATTAAAGCCAGGATAATCTATATAAATTATTTTATCAGGATTAAATGCAAGTATATCCTTTTTGCAGAAACTTATATTAGTAAAGATTTTATCTAGATTCTTAATTACTTCATAAAATCCCATAAATGCAAGTTCACTAATATGCTTTACGATAGTTCCACCGCTTAAAATCATCTTATCTCCACCCCAAAATCTAATTTCAGCATTTTTGTCTAGCGATTTTATCTCAGTGATTAAACGAGACCCATATAAATCTCCTGACGCTTCTCCAGCAATTATATAATATTTCATTTAAAATCCCACTCGTTTAGATCTTGAATAGCATGGTGAGCAGTTAAATCAAATTCAACTGGTACAATTGAAATATAATTATTCTTAAGAGCCCATTCATCTGTATCTTCTCCTTGATCTTTGTTAACAAACTTTCCAGTTAACCAATAGTATTCTTGACCTAGAGGATTTTTTCTCTTATCGAACTCTTCAACCCAATATGCCTTTGCTTGTCGACAAATTTTAACACCCTTAATATCAGATTTCTTTACTGCAGGAATGTTAGCATTTAAAACAACTCCTTTAGGAATTCCATTATTTAAAGCATTTAAGGTAATCTTTTTAATAAAATCTTTAGATTGACTAAAATCTGCATTCCAACTGTAATCCAAAAGAGAAAAACCTACAGCAGGAACTCCTTCAATTCCAGCTTCAATAGCAGCGCTCATTGTTCCGGAATATATTACATTGATTGAAGAGTTGGAGCCATGATTAATTCCAGATACACATAAATCAGGTTTCCTAGGCATTAATTCATTAATTGCCAATTTTACGCAATCAGCAGGTGTTCCAGAACAACTATACTCAATAATTTCAGAATTTTTTGGGGTAATTCTAGAAGAATGTAATGTTGAATTTATTGTTATAGCATGTCCCATTCCAGATTGTGGACTATCCGGAGCTACAACAATAACGTCTCCTATATCTTTAATTACAGATATTAAAGTTCTTATTCCAGGGGCATTTATTCCATCATCATTTGTAACTAAAATAAGTGGCCTTTTCATTTATAATTATTTCATGTAAATATATGAAAACGTTTTACTCTTTTAACTTTAACATAAACTTTGCTGTTATAAGGGTTACCTTAAATTTTTTTAAATTAATTTAGCATTATGATTATAAGGATATTTGGGTTTGTTGTATCAGGTATAATTTCACTTGTAATTTACTTTGAAGTCTCAAACTTTAAATTTTCAAGTGACGAACCAAATAAAGATAGATTATTAGTTGATCTTGTTTCTTATGTTTTAGATAAGTTGCATTATGATCCTAAAATAATCAATGATGATTTTTCAATAAAAGTATATGATGAATTTATTGAAGCTATAGATTATCAGAAAAGGTTTTTGCTTGATTCTGATATTGAGATGTTGTCAAAGTATAGACTTCTCATAGATGACCAGATAAACTCCTCAGATATAACATTTTTTAACACTGCCTACGAAGCATTAATAAATAGAATCTCTGAGGTTGAAGGATTTTATGAGGAAATCCTTGATGAACCCTTCAACTTCAATATTGACGAAGAGATTAGTCTTGACTATGAAAATTTAAATTATGCAACAAATCTTAATGATTTAAAAAATCTTTGGAGGAAAAGATTAAAGTTATCTGCTCTTGATGCATATGCTGCAAAAAAAGAAATAAATGATGAAAAAAGTGATTTAGAAAAAAGCCAAACCAAAACAGATGAAGAAATTGAAAATGAGTCTAGGTCTTCAATTAAAGATAACCTTAAAGATTTTTTCCAATTTAATAGTGAACTAGAAAGATCTGATTGGTTCTCGATTTATCTTAACTCTATTGTTACTCAATATGATCCTCATACTTCTTATTTAGCACCTGAGGCTAAGGAGGTTTTTGATCAAAATATTTCTGGAAAGTTTCAAGGAATTGGTGCAAGATTGTCAAAAACAAAACAACAAGTTGAAATAGTAGAAATAATTATTGGAGGTCCAGTCTGGAGGGATAACCTATTAAACGTTGGGGATATAATAATCTCTGTAGCTCAGTCAGAGAATGAAAAGCCAACCGAAATATCTTTGATGAAATTAAGTGATGCAACTGATCTTATTAAAGGTGAAAAAGGAACAAAAGTTTATTTAACTGTCAAAAGAGTTGATGGTGGAGTAGAACAGGTAGTTGTTACCAGAGACGTTGTTGAACTTGAAGAGACTTATGCAAAATCCTCAATAATAAACGATGATCTATCAAAATATGGTCTGATAAACCTGCCTAGATTTTATGTTGATTTTGATGACTATGGTGAGAGAAATGCTGCGACTGATCTAAAAAAAGAAATATTAAATCTTAAATCCAAAGGTATTAATGGATTGATTTTAGATCTTAGAAATAATGGAGGTGGATCTCTTAAAACCGTAGTTGACATTACAGGTTTTTTTATTGAAAAAGGTCCAGTTGTACAAGTTAAAAGCATTGGTGGAAGAAAAGAGGTTTTAAGAGATAATGATCCTTCCATATTGTGGGACGGTCCACTTGTGGTATTAGTTAATGAATTTTCTGCTTCTGCATCTGAAATTCTCGCTGCAGCTCTTCAAGACTACAACAGAGCTATTATTTTAGGGAGTAAACAAACCTATGGAAAAGGAACTGTTCAGAATATAGTTGATTTAAACAACGTTATTTCAGGAAATACATATGGAGATTTGGGGTCTCTTAAAATTACAACTGATAAATTTTATAGAGTCAACGGTGGATCTACTCAGCTAGAAGGAGTAAAGAGTGATATAATATTTCCAAATAGATATTCTTATGTTGATATAGGAGAAAAAGATCTAGAAAACCCCTTAAGTTGGGATAAAATTGATCCAGCTAGGTATAATAATTCAGGTAAGATATTTAATTATTCACAGGTTATCTCTGATAGTAAAGAGAGAATAAATGATAATGAGTATTTTGCTATAATTGATGAACACGCATCCTGGATTAAATCCCAACAAGATGATAAGATAGTTTCTCTAGACTATCTTACATATAAAGATGACTTAAAAAGTTCAAAATCTCAGAACAATAAATTAAAACGAATTGAAGAATTTGAATCACCCTACATATTCCAATGGAATAATACCAATGACAAAGAAGATAATTCATACAATTATGATATAAAAGAAAAAAGAGATAGATGGATTGAGTCTCTGAAAAAAGATATTTATGTCAATGAAGCTATGAATCTACTTAGGGATCTATCTTCTATAAAATCAAATGAAATTCTATCTCAAATAAATATTGACTAACTTTCTTTTAATCTACTCGAGTCAAAATTTAAATAAACAAAAAACATTAAGCTAAATATTAATAAGCTTGATCCACCATAACTTATAAATGGAAGTGGGATACCAATGGATGGAATTAATCCAATTGACATGCCAACATTTAGAAAAAAGTGAAAAAAAACTAGGCTTGCAAAACAATATGAATAAATACGTCTAAAATGGTTTGGCTGCTTGTCTGCCCTAGTAATAATTCGAATTATTAGAAATGAAAAAATTACAATAGTAATTAGGGTACCAATAAACCCCCATTCTTCTCCAATTGTACTAAAAATAAAATCAGTATGTTGTCTTGGAACAAAATTTCCTTTAGTCTGAGTTCCTTCTAAAAAACCTGTACCAAAAAATCCACCATTACTTAATGCAATTTTAGATTGATTGATATTATATCCAATTCCACTAGTATCTATCTCTTTTCCGAGAACTAAATTTATTCTATCTCTATGCCTCTGCTCCAAGACATTCTCAAATAAATAATTAGTTGAGAAGGAAGAAGAAATTAATATGAAAAATGAAAAAATATATTTAAGTAATGAAACTTTAATTTTTTTATTTCTTAAATAAATTAAATACGTTAAAAAAATTATTGTTAGTATGGCTATGCTTACAAGAAAATTAAATATTAATGTCAGTATTAAAGTTGAAATAATATATAATCCAAAATAAAAATAATTAAGATTTAACCCTTCTCGAATAACTGGAAAGATAAAAGCTAAAAAAATTAATGCTGAGCCAGGGTCAGGTTGAATTGTAGTTAAAATTAGAGGAACTACTATAATTATCAATACAATTAATATATCTCTGTTTCTCTTTAAATCTGTCTGAATAATACTTAAAAATTTTGATAAAAATAAAGCTGTCCCGAATTTTGCAAGTTCACTTGGTTGAAAACTTATTGGACCAAGCGCATACCATGATCTTGCTCCCCCTCTTTCAACACCAAAAACAAATAGACCAAGCAAAAGTATTATTGACAAAAAATAAACTATAGATGCAGAATTATCAAAAAACTTATTTCTTGTAAAAAGTATAAATATGAATACAATAAGAGATAGAAAAAAAAATATGACTTGCTTCCCAACTATAGAGCTTAAATCAAACAAACTCATAGAAGATCCATTAAAACTGGAGGAATAGATATTAATTATACCAAATGATACCAGACCAATATATAAAGCAATTGAAACTAAATCATACTTTAATATACTCAGTCTATTCATTTATTGTAAAATTTTGAAATTTATATGGCTTTTCATACTCAGCTAAAAGGCTACCATTTATCATTCTACTCTCTAGCCATTTTCTTTCAACATTTCCAGTTAAATATTTTTCTATAATCAGGCTGGCAATAGGAGCAGCCCATCTACTTCCCCAATATCCATTTTCAACAAAAACTGAAACAACAATTTTTGGATCCTCTGCAGGTGCAAAAGCTATAAAAGTTGAATGATCAGTTAATTGTTTTTTCTCTCCTTCAATTAATATAAAGTTTTCTACAGTTCCAGTTTTTCCGGCTACATTAATATTTTTAATTTTAGCAATTCTTGCTGTGCCTCTCTCAACAACATCAACCATGCCATTAATTACTACCTCAAAGTTTTCTTTATCAATAGATGTGAGATTTTTTTCGAAACTAATATTAGCCTGATTATTAATTTTTTTTACAAAGTGAGGTTTATAAAAAAATCCTCGATTTGCAATAGCAGATGCAAAGTTGGCCATTTGAATAGGAGTTGTCAAAATTTCACCTTGACCAATAGAATTTGATATTGTTGTTGAGGCACTCCATCGATTATTCCCATAAAATCTATTGTAATAGTTTGACTCTGGAATAAAACCTTTTTTTCCAATATATAAATCATATCCAAGATAATCTCCAAGACCAAAACTCTTAATATGTTTACTCCAACTATCTAAACCTAGGCTAGGTGAATCATACTTGTCAATTATCATTTTGTAAGTTTTGGCAAAATATGTATTACACGAGTTATAAATACCTTTTCTTAGATTACTGATTGTACCAAATTTGTTATGACAAGCCATAAAAGCATTCCTAGCGTAATAATGACCTGCATTGCATGTAAAAGTTGTGCTTTCGTCAATTACCCCCTCTTGTAGTCCAATTAACGCATTAAGTATTTTCATTGGAGACCCAGGGGAGTATTGAGCTTGCAAGGCTCTATCGAATAAGGGCTTGTTTATTGTATCGTTTAGTAAGTTTTGAAAATTTACACTTCTATTTTGACCTATAAATTGATTAGACTGATATGTTGGAGCACTAACTAATGTAAGTACCTCACCAGAAGATGGCTCAATTGCAACAATTCCTCCTTTCTTATTTTTCAATAAACTTTCAGCATATTCTTGAAGCTTAATATCAATAGTTAAAGTAATATTATCAGCCTTTTTTGGCGGTATATCCTTTTTTGAATCATTATACGGGCCTATAATTCTATTAAATCTATCTTTCTGAAAATATCTCTTACCTTTTACCCCTCTTAATTTATCTTCATAGTAACTCTCAATGCCTTGCTTACCGATCATTTCTCCTTTCTCATAATATGGATTAGAGATTATATCATTTTGATCAACCTCACCTGTATAACCGATTACATTACTAGCAAAAGGTCTTATGTAATCTCTTACAGAATTTTTTCTAAGATAAAATCCATCAAATAGCCATATTTTTTCTTGTAAATAAGCATTTTTTTCTTTTGAAATCTGAGATTGTATAACAGAAGGTAGTTTTGTTGAATATTTTCTTGCAGATGATATTCTTTTAGATAATTCATTTTGTTCAATCCCAATTAAATTTGATAGTTGAACTGTATCAAATTCAACTGTATTTTCAGGTATAACAATCAGCTCATACATTGGTTGATTCGCTACTAATAATTCACCTTTTCTATCAAAAATTAAACCCCTTTCTGGGTATATAGAAATTTCTTGTATAGCAAAATCTCTATCAAACGAATCTCCAGAAAGCTGAAGAGAAGCAAGCTGAATAACAAAAATTACAGAGCTAATTACAGTAATCCAAATTAAGAGATTCTTTCTTATCATTTTTATTTATCAAAAATTAACTTCGAGATAACCCAGATAATTATAAAGTTAATAATTGAATTAATAAGAGTATATAAAAATATAGTTAATGTAAATTCAAATTTAAAAAAGATTAAAGAAAAATAAATTAATGAATGAATAAATATGATAAGAAAAAAATATGTTACTCTGTTTGTTAGTTGTGTACCCCTTATCATTGCTAATGGTAATGTAGAGCTTACTCCAAATGAATATTTTTCTATTCTTTCTTTCAAATAACATACAGTAATTGAAGCCAGGGTATGAGCACCATAGGTTTGAAATGATAAATCAATTATTAGTCCGACTAAAAATCCAAATAATATTAAGTATGTTTTATTATATGTTGTTTTATAAAGTATGAATAAAGAAACATATATAAAGGTATCTACAGTTCCAAAAAGCTTCATATGATTAAAAATCAATAGTTGAGATAATACAATTACTAATGAAAGAATTATTTCTTTGGCTAATTCTCTATTCATTTAACAGGGATTTAATTTCATCATTATCGGTTCTCTGTAATATGTAGATATTAGAAAGTGAGGAAAAGTCACTGAAAATTGATACATCTATAGAATAATATCCCTCGAGTGAGGTATTGTTATAATCTTCTATTCTTCCAATCGGTATACCTTTAGGAAAATAAAATGACATACCCCCAGTTATAATTGTATCTCCAATTTTAATTGAACTACTGAGAGGAATATCATTAAGTTGAACAATTCTAGGATCTAAACCATTCCAACTTATTGATCCTATAGTAGAAGAGTTCTTCAAAATAGCATTTATTTTTAGATCTGTATTAAGTAATGAAACAATTGAGGAGTAATTATCTGTTATATTTTTTATAATTCCAACAACCCCTTTTGAAGATATAACTCCCATTTCTTTAGTTATTCCATTAAGTTCTCCTTTATTGATTACTATAATATTTTTACTCTTGTTAATTGAATTCAATATCACATTTGCACTTATGGTTTTATCAATTTTACTTTCAGAAACATCTCTTTTATTAGACTTATCAATAAATTGAGATTCATATTTTTTTAATTCTAGGTTTTCTTCAATTAACTTATTATTCTCTTGTCTAAGATTAAAATAAGAGTTTATATATGAGTAAACACTAGAAGTTGAACCTGAAATAAATGTTCCAACTTTTCCAAAGCCAGAGTAATGAACTGAACTATTATTGTATAAATAGTTGAAAGTAACAAATGAAAGGAAAAGATATATAATTAAGTTCCTATTTTTAACTATGGAATTAATTATTGACTGCATTAAAAAATTACTTAATTAGAACAGACTTAAATTTTTCTATATTCTTTAAGGCAATTCCTGTTCCTCTAACTACTGCTTGAAGTGGATCTTCAGCAATATAAACAGGCAGATCAGTTTTCTTTGACAATCTTTCATCTAATCCTCTAAGAAGTGCTCCTCCGCCAGCTAAGTATATTCCTGTATTATAGATATCTGCTGCAAGTTCTGGTGGTGTTTGAGATAGAGTCTCCATGATTGAGTCCTCAATTCTAATTATAGATTTGTCAATTGCCTTTGCAACTTCTATGTATGAGATTACCTTCTCCTTAGGTTTACCAGACAAAAGATCTCTTCCTTGAACATGCATGTCTTCAGGAGGATCATCTAAGCTTTCAGTTACAGACCCTACTTCAATTTTAATTTTTTCTGCTGTTCTATCACCGATATATAAATTATGTTTAGTCCTCATGTAGTATACTATATCATTGGTAAGCACATCACCAGCTACTTTCAATGACTTTTCACACACAATACCTGATAATGCGATAACAGCAATTTCAGTTGTACCACCTCCGATATCTACAACCATATTGCCTTTTGGTTTTACTATGTCAATTCCAATACCAATTGCTGCTGCCATAGGCTCATGAATTAAATATACTTCCTTTCCATTTACTCTTTCAGCAGATTCTTTTACAGCTCTCATTTCAACTTCTGTAATTCCTGAAGGAATACAAATTACCATTGTCAAAGAAGGAGAAAACCATCTTTTTTTTAGAGTAGGAATACTTCTAATTAACTCACTAATCATTTTTTCTGATGCTTCGAAATCAGCAATAACTCCATCCTTGAGAGGTCTTATAGTTTTGATATTTTCATGAGTTTTACCTTGCATGAATTTTGCCTCTTCACCAATAGCTATTATTTTTTTTGTAGACCTATCCATAGCAACAATAGATGGACTATTAATTACAACTTTATCATTATGAATAATTAAAGTGTTTGCAGTCCCAAGATCAATAGCTATTTCTTCTGTGAAAAATCCCATAATAGTTTGCAAAGTTAGTTAAATAATACCAATTAATGTCTAAAATGTCTTATTCCTGAAAAAACCATAGACATCCCATTTTTATTACAAAAATCAATGGAATCTTGGTCTTTGATTGAACCTCCTGGTTGAACAATAGAATTTATATTATTTGCATGTGATATTTCAACGCAATCTGAAAATGGAAAGAAGGCATCACTTGCTAAACAAGATTCATTGAGATCAAAACCAAATTTTTTAGATTTTTCAATTGCTTGATTTAATGCATCTATCCTTGAAACTTGTCCCATTCCAGATCCAATTAATTGTTTGTTTTTTACAATTGCTATACAATTGGATTTTGTATGTTTTACAATAATTGATGCTAATACAAGATCATCAGATCTTGTAGAATTTGGAGATATATTTGTAACAACTTTAAAGTCTTCAAATTTTTCAATTTTATCATCTATATCTTGCTCAAGAATTCCATTAAGACATGATCGAGTTTGGATTTTATTTATTGGAAAAGATTTTAATTTAATGATTATTCTATTCTTTTTAGATTTTAATAAATCCAATGCACTATCACTATAATTTGGAGCAATTAAAACTTCGAAGAATAGTTTATTAATTTCCTCAGCAACTTTTATATCAACAGCTTGGTTAGAAGTTAAAATTCCACCAAAAGCAGATACGTTATCACATGATAGTGCATCTAAATAAGCATCTAATAAATTATCCCTAATAGCAACACCACATGGATTATTATGCTTATGTATTAGAAAAACTGATTTTTTTGTTTCCAAGTCTTTAAGAAGTCCAATTGCTGAATCTATATCTAAAAGATTGTTATATGAAATATCTTTGCCATGAATTTGTTCAAATATTTCATCGATTTGCCCAATAAATCTACCATTTTGATGAGGGTTTTCTCCATACCTTAACTCTTTTACAGCATCCTTATCAGAATTTGTATTAATATTCTTGTTGTTTAAATAAGATGAAATCTTATGGTCATAATCTGAGCTTTTTTGGAATGCATCAAATGCAAGTTTCTTTCTATATTCTATATCTGTTCTACAATCATTCTTTAAAATACTAATCAATTCATCGTATTGATCTTTAGATGAGATACAAGTAACATTTTCATAATTTTTTGCTGCAGCTCTAATAAGAGAAATCCCCCCTATATCAATCTTTTCAATTATATCCTGATGATTATTTGAATTCTTAACAGTCTCTTCAAAAGGATATAGATCAACTATAACAAGATCTATATCAGGAATTTCATATTTTTTTGATTCATCAATGTCAGACTTTGAATTAGTTTTTAATATTCCACCAAATATTTTTGGATGAAGAGTTTTTACTCTTCCATTTAAAATAGATGGGTACGTTGTTAAGTCCTCTACTTTTTCAAGCTTAATACCTAGACTATTTATATATTCATAGGTTCCTCCAGTAGAATATATTTTAACATTATTGTCTGTAAGAATTTGACACAAATGCTCAATTTTATCTTTGTTAAAAACAGAAATTAGTGCTGAAGAAATCTTTTTCATATGAAGAAAACAAAAGTACAAAAAAAACCTGCTGAAAAGCAGGTTTTTATATTTGTGGTTAATCTATTACATCATGCCTGGCATTCCTCCTCCACCCATTGGTGGCATTGGAGCAGGGTTGTCTTCTTTGATGTCTACTAATGCACATTCTGTAGTTAATATCATTCCAGCTACAGATGCTGCATTTTCAAGAGCAACTCTTGTCACTTTTTTAGGATCGATTATACCTTCTTTTAACATATCAACATATTTACCCTCTTTTGCATTGTATCCAAAGTTTTTATCTCCATCAAGAACTTTTGAAACAACTACTGATCCTTCTCCTCCAGAATTTTCAACAATAGTTCTTAGAGGAGTTTCGATTGCTTTATTTACAATCTGGATACCTGTTGCTTCGTCAGCATTTGATGATTTTAACTTTTCTAATTCATTTTTTGAATTTAGAAGAGCAACACCACCACCTGCTACAATTCCTTCTTCGATTGCAGCTCTAGTAGCATGGAGTGCATCATCAACTCTATCCTTTTTCTCTTTCATCTCAACTTCTGACGGAGCACCAACATAAAGAACTGCTACACCACCGGCAAGTTTTGCTAGCCTTTCTTGAAGCTTTTCTTTATCATAATCTGAAGTTGTAGTTTCAATTTGAGCTTTAATTTGGCTAACTCGAGATTTTATATCTTTTTTGTTTCCGGATCCATTAACTATAGTAGTGTTATCCTTGTCAATTGTTACTTTTTCCGCAGTACCAAGCATATCTATGGTTGTATTTTCAAGAGTAAAGCCTCTTTCTTCAGATATAACAGTACCACCAGTTAAAATAGCAATATCTTCAAGCATTGCCTTCCTTCTGTCTCCAAACCCCGGGGCTTTAACAGCTGCAATTTTCAAAGATCCTCTTAATTTATTTACTACTAAAGTAGCTAATGCTTCTCCATCAATATCCTCTGCGATTATCAAAAGAGGTTTACCTGATTGGGCTACTGGCTCAAGAATAGGAAGTAAATCTTTCATGACAGATATTTTTTTATCTGTTATAAGAATTTGGGGAGTATCCAAATCTGCTTCCATTTTTTCCGAATCAGTCACAAAATAAGGGGAAATATACCCTCTATCAAATTGCATACCTTCAACTACATCAACATAAGTTTCAGTACCCTTTGCTTCTTCAACAGTTATTACTCCCTCTTTGCCAACTTTTTCAAATGCTTCAGTAATTAATTTTCCAATTGTTTCATCATTATTAGCAGAAATACTTGCAACCTGAAGTATTTTTTCAGATGCACTTCCAATTTCTACTGATTGTTTCTCTAGAGCATTTACAACAGAAATAACAGCTTTGTCTATACCTCTTTTTAAATCCATTGGATTTGCTCCAGCTGCAACGTTTTTAAGTCCTTCTGTAACAATTGACTGAGCAAGGATAGTAGCAGTAGTAGTTCCATCTCCAGCTAGATCATTAGTTTTAGAAGCAACTTCTTTAACCATCTGAGCACCCATATTTTCTAAATTATCCTTTAGTTCAATTTCTTTTGCAACAGTAACTCCATCTTTAGTTACTTGAGGTGCTCCAAAAGATTTACCTATAATTACATTTCTTCCTTTAGGACCTAATGTAACTTTAACAGCATTTGCAAGAGCATCTACTCCTCGCTTAATGCCATCTCGTGCTTCGATATCAAATTCAATTTTTTTTGCCATTTTAATTTAAATTAAGTTATACAATTGCAAGAATATCAGTTTCTTTCATTATCAAATAATCAACACCTTCATGTTGAAGTTCTGTTCCAGCATATTTTCCATAGAGAACAATATCTCCAACTTTAACAGTTACTGGATTTTCTTTTGTTCCAGGCCCAGCTGCAACAATTTTACCTCTTTGAGGTTTCTCTTTTGCAGTATCTGGAATAATAATCCCAGATGAAGTAGTAGTTTCAGCTTCAGAGGGTTGAACTAAAACTCTATCTGCAAGTGGTTTAATATTAATTTTACTCATTTTATTTTATTTTAATATTATAGAATTTTCATAAACTATGCCAAACGATTTAACATCTATGAAAAGTTGTTTTTCATGACATCATGACACTAATCATCTATAGTTTCAGTGGGAATCTCAGGAATACTTTGTTCTGGAATTTCTGGAATGGTTTGCTCAGGAATTGATTCATCAATTAGAATTGAATCAGAATTATCTGAATCATTCATTAATGTTACATTTGAAATAAGAATCAAAACAAGAATAATTATAGCAAGAGCCCATGTACTTTTATCAAGAAAATCTGTGGTGCTTTTTACACCACCAATTTGTTGTTGCCCTCCACCAAAAGTCGAAGATAGACCTCCTCCTTTAGGGTTTTGAACCATAATCACAAGTATTAATAAAACACAAACAAATAAAATCAGCGATACTAATATCCAAAAGGTTCCCATGATTAATTATTATTTTTTTTTAAGTTTTTTATCCTTTCAATTTGGTCTGCAAAGAAACTACTTTTTTTTGGATATTTCAAGCTTAATATATTATAAGCTTTTATCGCTTTATTATATTTTTTTTGATCAATATAAATTTTTGCGAGCGTCTCAGTTATTAAATCATCTTTAATCTTAGATTCAGGAATAATTTCAATATCAGACTTATATTCCTTGTCAATATTAATTTTTGGAGAATTCTTTATGAATTTATCAATTAAATCAATCTTGTAATCTAAATTTGACTCGCTTTCATTTATTACGTCAAACCAATCTAAAAAAGAATATTTTTCAATTTTATCAACCTTCTTGTTAATTTTATTTTCTTCCTTTTCATATATCCAGTTCCTAAGTATAGACCTATTGTGTGTTAAGATAGCAGTCTTTAGAAGTAACTCATTGAACGACTCTTTTCCCTGAACTTTAAGTGTTTTTAAATAATAAGCTGATGCTGACTGAAAAAAAGGATAAGTATTAAGTATTCCTTTTAAAACAGTGGATGTTGAAGAATCTGACGGATCAAATTCATTTAAAATTTTTGAGAATAAATCATCTGTTTTATTTACCATTTTGCTAATGTTTCATTAAAGATATCTTGAGTAATTCTCTCAAAAATTTCTTGAAGTGCAGTATCTTTTATATCATATACTTGAAGATTGCCTGGAAAATCATAATAAAATGAGAATCTTTTTTCTATGTTGTCCTCTTCATTTAAAACATTTTCATAAATAACCATTACAGCCATTGTTAATCTGTTTTGAGCTGCTCTAATCTCAGCAGTGGCTGCCATAGGTGTAACACTAAACTCAACAATTTCTCCACTGTATATTATGTCACCTCCTTCATTAACAAGGTTTAGACTAGTCTGATTAACAATCAAGTCTTGTAATGCAATAGTAAAGTCTCTGTCAAGACCAGGTTCGACAGTAGATCCAGGTTTTCCACCAGCAGTATTTTCAAAATAATCAACCTGAAAAGTTTCAACTCCTACTGGAATCGATGAACCAGTAAAGCTGTAGATTCCACATGAGAAACTTATTAATGAAAAACTAAAAAGTAAAAAATATTTTTTAAAATTCTGAAACATCTCCAAGATTATGTTGTTTAATTTTTCTGTATAATGTTCTTTCTGATATACCTAGCTCTTTAGCAGCATTTTTTCTTCTTCCATTAGTCCTGATTAAGGCTTGTTTAATCATTTCTAGTTCTTTATCCTGAAGAGAAAGAGTTTCTTCTTCTTCGATAGTCTCAACATATTCGTACTTACCCTGAACTTTGCTCTCAAGGTCAACATTCAAATCAACTGCTGAATTTTCTATTTCTTGACTATCATATGATTCATCATCACCATAAATTTTATTAATCAAGCCTTGATTCTTTTCTTTTATATCACTGTTATCATCGCCTTGCATTATTTCAAGAGTTAATTTTTTCAGATCATTTAAGTCATTCTTCATGTCAAACAAAACCTTATAAAGGATTTCACGCTCTGACGAAAAAGAGGATGAATCTTCTTTAACATCATCAAGAGTTGCCGGAAGTTTTGAAACTTTATTTGGAAGATAATTATTTAAAGTATCACTTTTAAGATTTCTTTCTTTTTCTAATATTGACATTTGTTCTGCAACATTTCTTAATTGTCTAATATTACCTTTCCAATCTTGTTGACAAAGCAAATCTTGAGCAGATTCATCAAGTCTTAAGGTTGGCATATTGTATTTTTGGGCAAAATCAGATGCAAATTTTCTGAATAAGATAGGGATATCATCTTTTCTATCTCTCAATGGTGGTATGTTAATAATTATAGTACTTAGTCTGTAAAAAAGATCTTCTCTAAATTTTCCTTTTTTTATTGCCTCCTCCATATTAACATTAGTTGCTGCCACTATTCTTATGTTAGTTTTTTGAACTTTTGAAGATCCAACTTTAATATATTCTCCGCTTTCAAGAATTCTTAAAAGTCTGACTTGAGTTGAAAGTGGAAGTTCACCAACTTCATCTAGAAATATTGTTCCTCCATCTGCTACTTCAAAATAACCACTCCTGTTTGCTGTAGCTCCTGTAAATGCCCCTTTTTCATGCCCAAATAATTCAGAATCAATTGTCCCCTCAGGAATTGCTCCACAGTTAACTGCAATATATTTTGCATGTTTTCTATGAGAATACTGATGAATAATTTTAGGAATGTTCTCTTTACCAACACCACTCTCACCTGTAACGAGGACAGATATATCAGAGTTAGCAACTTGAATTGATTTTTCAATTGCTCTATTAAGTATTGGGTTATCTCCAATTATACCAAACCTTTGTTTTACTGTTAAAACTGACTCCATTATACTTTAGCTTTTAATTGATTAATATTTCCAATTAGAGTTGCAGTTGTGCAATCACTAATATTAACATTTACAGTATCACCCAATTTAAAATTGAATTTAGGAAAAACGACAACATTATTTTCAGTTGTTCTTCCACTCCAAAAATCATTTGATTTTTTAGATTCTTTATCTATAAGTACTTCGCAATTTTTATTTATAAAACTTTTATTTCTTTCTAGGCTATGTTTTTGTTGAAGAGTAATTATTTCCTCTAATCTTCTTTGTTTAATTTCTGGTGAGATATCATCTTTAAAGTGCCTAGCAGCGTAAGTTCCTGGTCTTTCAGAATACGCAAACATATATCCAAAGTCATACTTTACTTCTTCCATAAGAGATAAAGTATCTTGATGATCTCTCTCAGTTTCAGATGGAAAACCAGTAATCATATCATGTGAAATACCACAATTAGGTATTATATCTCTAATTCTGTTTATAAGATCAAGATATTCCTCTCTGGTATGAAGTCGATTCATCTTTTTCAAAATTCTGTCACTTCCAGACTGAATTGGAAGGTGAATATAGTTACAGATGTTTTTATGTTTAGACATTGTTTCAATGACATCAATTGTCATGTCCTGAGGATTAGAAGTTGAAAATCTTATTCTGATTTCAGGAAAACTTGAAGCAACTAAGTCAAGTAAGCTTGAAAATTTTACAGAATTTTTCTTTTGTTCTTCTGTTGCCTTTTTAAAGTCTTTTTTAGGACCTCCACCATACCATAAATAACTATCAACATTTTGTCCAAGTAATGTTATTTCCTTATAACCTTTTTGATTCAATTCATCTATCTCCCTTAAAATGCTATCAGGGTTTCTACTTCTCTCTCTACCTCTTGTAAATGGTACAACACAAAATGTACACATATTATCACAACCTCTTGTAATTGACACGAATGCATTAATACCGTTATTGTGAATTCTTACGGGTGAAATGTCTCCATAAGTTTCAGACTTAGATAATATAACATTAACTGCCTTTTGGTTATGATCAACCTCATCTAATAGGTTTGGAAGATCTTTGTATGAATCTGGTCCTACAACTAGGTCAACCATCTTTTCTTCTTCAAGTAGCTTATCCTTTAACCTTTCAGCCATACAACCTAAAAGCCCTATTTTTAGATTACTATTATCCTTCTTGTATGAATTATATGTTTTAAGTTTATTTCGAACAGTTTGTTCAGCCTTGTCTCTAATTGAACAGGTATTTAATAAAACTAGATTTGCACTCTTTGAATCATTAGTTAATTCATAGCCATCTTTTTTTAATATAGATGCAACAACCTCACTGTCAGCAAAATTCATCTGACACCCATATGTTTCGATATATAATGACTTTTTTTTGATAAAATCAATTTTTAGTAAAATTACTTAATAAATTTAAATTATGCCAATTTGTCAGTATTAAGAATTATTTTTTAATTTATCAAAATAATTAATGTGGTAACTTGTCTTTAAGTAGTCCATATATAAAAGTTCCTAATACAGCTGATAAAATAATAATTAAAGCAGAATAAAACCCTGCGCCAAAAAGAACAAACATTGGCCCTGGACATGCTCCAACTAATGCCCAGCCTAATCCAAAGATTGATCCACCAACTATATATCTTTTAATAGTATTTTCTTTGTTATTGTATTGAATTCGATTATTATTAAAGTCTTTTATTTGTAATTTTTTAATTACAAGATTTCCTAATACACCGGTAATAATTGCACTTCCAATAATACCATACATGTGAAATGATTGAAAGTAAAACATTTCAAATATTCTAAACCATGAAGCAGCTTCAGATTTAATCATCACAATACCAAATACAATTCCTACCGCAAAAAAATATAGCTTTTTCATAAAAATAAAATTGGATAAATTAAATGAATCATAATTAACCCTCCAATGAAAAATCCAATTACAGAAATTAAAGAGCCTAATTGGAGTTGACTTAGTCCTGTTATTGCATGACCAGAAGTACATCCTCCAGCATACCTTGTTCCAAAACCTATTAGAAGCCCACCAACTACAAGTATTGTTATATTGTTTAAATTCAGACTCTCTAGTGCAAATATCTCTAATGGTAAGTAATCGCTGTCAAAGCTATTAATGTTATATAATTCTAAAATAGTTTTTGTGTTTTCAGAAATTTCTACATGAGTGTTTTTAGACAAGTAATTTAGCGCTATAAATCCTCCAACAGAGGCTCCTAAAATAAACATCAAATTCCATAAATGGTCTTTTATCTTAATGTCAAAAAATTTTGAAAATTTATCTGCACCACAAGCAGAACAAATTGTTCTTAAATTTGATGAAACACCAAATGTCTTTCCATTAAAGATTAATAAGAACATTATTATTGAAATTAATGGGCCTGAAATATACCATGGCCAAGGATTTAAAATACTTTCCATAATTAAATTATTATATTTTGGTTATTCTTTATTTGTTTAAACCCTCCCCTAATATTTGTAATATTATGAACACCCCTGCTTTTTAAAATCGAGCAAGCTATCATACTTCTATATCCTCCTTGACAGTGAATAAATTTATGATCTTCAGATAAAAATTGATCGTGGTGATTATTTATAGTTGACAAACAAATATTAATAGCTTTTTTGACCTTGCCCAAATCATATTCAGATTTTTTTCTAACATCAATGATTTGATTTTTTTCTGTATTAATCTGAGATGTTTTTTCAGGATCTATTGATGCTACAGAATCAGTTTCTTTTCCTGAATTAATCCATGATGTAATTCCTCCATCCAAATACCCTATTGTATTGTCAAATCCAACTCTAGATAACCTTGTAATAGTTTCTTCTTCTCTACCCAAATCACAAATAAAAATGATTTTTTGATCAACATCTGCAATTAGTTCACCAACCCAGGGAGCAAACGATCCGTCTAAACCAATAAAAATTGATCTGGGTATATGAGATTTTTCAAATTCATCAGGTGTTCTTACATCAAGTATTATTGTATCAGTAGTATTAACAATCTCTTCAACTTCATCTACATTTAAAGGTCTATTTTTTTCAAGAATATTATTAATATCGTTATATCCCTCTTTATTCATTTTAACATTAGCTGGAAAATATTTAGGAGGTTCACCGAGACCATCTAAAACTGCATTTATGAATTCTTCTTTTGAAAGATTTTTATTTAAAGCATAGTTCATTTTTTTTTGATTAGCTAATGTATCAGATGTAATTTTCATCATATTTTTACCACATGCAGATCCAGCTCCATGAGCAGGGTATACAATAATATCATCTGGTAAATTCATTATTTTATTTCGTAAACTATCATACAATTTACCAGCAAGTTGTTCTTTTGTTAATTTGAGATTTGCTTGAGCTAAGTCTGGTCTTCCTACATCACCTAAAAATAGAGTATCACCTGTGAAAATTGCAATCTCTTTATTATTTTCATCTCTTAGTAAATAGCATGTGCTTTCCAGGGTATGTCCGGGTGTATGAATAGCAGTAATAGTTATATTTCCAATCTTAAAAATTTCCCCATCTTCTGCTTTTATAGAATCAAAATTTGTTTCAGCAGTTGGACCATAAACTATTTTACCTCCTGTTTTTTTTGACAGTGTTATATGACCACTTACAAAGTCTGCGTGAAAATGAGTTTCAAAAATGTATTTAATTGTCGAATTAGACTCTTTAGCTTTATCGATATATTGATTTACCTCTCTTAGTGGATCAATAATAGCAACTTCATTTTCACTTTCTATATAATAAGCCCCTTGAGCTAAGCAACCAGTATAAATTTGTTCTATTTTCATAATTATAAATTAATTAATTCGTTTGTAATTATTAGGAAACCTACAATAAAAATAAAAACACCAAATATTTTTTTTAATAATTTGGCATTTATAAAAACAGAAAAGTAGTTTCCTGTAAAAATTCCTAAAATTGATATAAAAGTAAACTTTAAAATTAAGGTCCAATCTATTCGGTATAAAAAAGCGTCCCCAAAGAAAAATCCCAATAAAGATTTAAGAGAAATAATCACCAAGGAAGTCCCTACTGCCTCTTTCATGGGTAATTTTCCTAGTATTACTAATGAAGGTATAATCAGAAATCCACCTCCAGCACCAATTAGTCCTGTTAATGCGCCCACTAAAAAGCCCTCTGATGTTATTTTTAAGTAATTTAAATCTCTTCCAGAAGGCTTACTTTTTTTGTCATTAAACATCATAATGCTTGATCCAATCAAAAGGATTGAAAATAATCCTAGAATTAATGTTCTTCTTGAAACATTATAGCCTGAAATGCTTGTAATAATCTCAGGGATATAGGGCATTAAAAAATTTCTAACAAGAACTACAGAAATTACTGATGGTACTCCAAATAGCAAGACTTGATTCCAGTTTATCAATTTTTTTTTATTATAAGATAAACTTCCAACTAAACTTGTAGATCCAACAACAAAAAGAGAATATGCTGTTGCAATTTTTTCATCAAGTAAAAAAAGGTAAATAAATATAGGTACTGCTAGAACAGAGCCTCCACTACCTATCAAACCAAGGATTAATCCAATCAAAAGTGCACCAATGTATCCTAATATTTCCATTTGATGCAAAAATAAGCCCTTAACGAATTTAGAAATGTAACAAAAGTTACATATCTGTTAATTTAATTGAATTTCTTTTTAGTTCAAGCTTTGAACTAGATTCTAAAGATTTAAGAATTCTAGATACTACAACACGGGAGGTACTTAATTCATTAGCAATTTCTTCGTGTGTTGTTTGAAGTATTTTTGAGTTAGTTACCAATGATTTGTTTTTAAGATAGACAACTATTCTTTCTTCAAGATTATCAAAGCTAATTGATTTGATAATATCAAAAAGCTCATTAAGTCTATCTTGAAAACTATTAATTATAAAAAATCTCCAAGAGGTATATTTTTCCATCCATTCATTCATTTTTTTTGCTGAAAAAAAAATAATTTTTGTGTCTGTTTCACATAAAGCTTTTATAGTGCTTTTTTTAACACCAGTAATACAATTAGTTGATATAGAACAGGTATCACCTTTTCGAACATAATAAAGCAAACTTTCCCCTGAATCTTTATCTTCTTTCAAAACCTTTAGTATACCATCAATTACTAGTGGAATGTTTTTTAAAGTATCTTCATAATTAACAATTATATCACCTTTAGAATAATTTTTTACAATGCCGCAATTTATCATTTCTTCAACAAGCTTTTTTTCAAAAATTAGATTTAATAATTTGTAATCTTCTTTTGCAATCATTTTTTTATATTCCTTCTAAAATTTCTTTTAAACGTTTAAGACCTTCTTCTCTTGCTATTCTATTTTCTTCTGTTGAATTTTGACTTTCTCCAGATCTAAAAAAGCCATGCCCGGCACCTTTATAAATTATGGGCTCAAATATTTTATCAGAAGCTTCCATAGCTGAAGCACTAGTTGCAATTGTTGAGTTTACTCTATTATCATTTTCTCCATAAAATCCATAAACAGGAACCATAATATTAGAATAAGAATTAATATCTGATGGCCCTGTTCCATAGCAGACAATTGCAGCTTCTATTTCATTTGAGTAAGTTGCAAATTCAAAAGATTGACTTCCACCCCAGCAAAATCCAATAACAACTACTTTTCCATTGCTAGAAGGAATACTTTTTGAATAATCAACGGTATGGTTTAAAACTTCTTTAATGAAATCATTCTTAAGATTATATATTCCTTTTCTAGCATCATCTGAATTCTCATAGTCATTTGTTCCACCTCCATTAGGTCCTGTACCTGAGAGAAAATCTGGAGCAATTGCAATATATCCCATTTCTGCAATTTGGTCAGTCATGCTTCGTGCCCAATTATTTAGTCCCCTATTTTCATGTATGATAATAACTACAGGAACTTTTTCAGATACTTCAGGATAAACCAAAAAATTGTTAACCTCAATTGTATTTGTATTTATTTTAACCCACTCATGATGACGAGGAGAAGTCTCAAGTCTTTCCAATGAATTTTGAGCAAGAACAGCCTGAAAAAAACTGATTAAAATTATAATTAAATAGCGCATAATTCTTAAATTTTCTCTAAGTTAAAAATATTTTTTTTTGAATATTTTAATCCCTTTGACATTAGATTTAATTGTTAAACAAATTCTAAAATTTTTATTTTTTATTGATTGAAAAGAATAAATCTATTTACATTTAGGCCCAAAAAATAAAATATGCCAAAAAATTTAGTTATTGTTGAGTCTGCTACAAAAGCAAAGACAATTGAGAAAATTTTGGGTCAAGACTTTAAAGTTGTGTCTTGTGTTGGGCATATTTCAGACCTTCCAGTTAAAGAATTAGGAGTTGATGTTGAAAATGATTTTAAACCAAAATATATAATTCCTACAGAAAAGAAACCTGTTATAAAAGATCTAAAAAAGTATGTTAGTGAGTCTGATAAAGTTTGGTTGGCTAGTGATGAAGATAGAGAAGGAGAGGCAATTGCTTGGCACTTATATGAAAATTTAAACTTAACTAATAAAGACTATGATCGAATAGTATTTCATGAAATAACTAAAAACGCAATTTTAAATGCATTGGATAGTCCTAGAGAGATAAACTATAATCTTGTAAATGCTCAACAAGCTAGAAGAGTATTAGACAGGTTAGTAGGTTATGAATTATCTCCAGTATTGTGGAGAAAAGTTAAGACAGGCCTTTCTGCTGGAAGAGTTCAATCCGTTTCCGTAAGACTTATCGTTGAGAAGGAAAGAGAGATTAAAAACTTTTTAACAAATAGCACTTACAAGTCAATTGGAACTTTTAAAAATTCTAGTGGAGTCAATCTTAAGGCTGAGCTAAACAATAAATTTGATTCTGCTGAAGAAGTTAAGGCATTTCTTCAAAAAAATATCAATAGTACATATACTGTTTCTAATGTAGAAAAAAAACCAGCTAAGAAATCTCCTACACCTCCTTTTACTACATCAACGCTTCAGCAAGAGGCTTCAAGGAAATTAGGCTTTGGTGTTACTAGGACAATGTCAACTGCTCAAAAACTATATGAAGCAGGTTTAATAACATATATGAGAACAGATAGTGTTAATATATCAGAAGAAGCTAAATCATCAATTTTATCTAAAATTGAGAGTACGTATGGAGATAGTTATGTAAATCTTAGAAATTATAAAAACAAAAATAAATCAGCTCAAGAGGCTCATGAAGCTGTTAGACCAACAGATGTTTCTGTTGAAGATATTTCCTCCGATTATGATCAGCAAAGATTGTATCAACTTATATGGAGAAGGACAATTTCCTCACAAATGTCAGATGCACAAATTGAGAGAACAGTTGTAAAAATCAACTCTAACTCTTTTGATGAAATATTCATCGTAAGAGGTGAAGTAATTAAATTTGATGGTTTTCTTAGAGTTTATAATGAAGGAACTGATGATGAGACACAGGAAGAAAAAGGCACTTTACCACAATTAAATGTTAATGAAAATCTAGATTTAATTAATATTATATCAAGAGAGTCATTCTCTAGACCCCCTTCAAGGTATACTGAGGCATCTTTAGTAAAAAAATTGGAGGAACTTGGTATTGGTAGACCTGCAACTTATGCTACTACAATATCAACAATACAAAACAGAGGTTATGTGTCAAAAGGTGATAACGAAGGCCAAGAAAGGACATACAAATCCATAGAACTAAAAAATGGAGATATTATTGAGAGTACTTCAACTGAAAATACTGGTTCTAACAAAGGTAAGCTTATACCTACTGATATTGGGATAATTGTAAATGACTTTTTAGTTGATAATTTCAATAATATCCTTGATTACGGATTTACAGCAGAGGTTGAAAAAAGTTTTGATAAGATAGCTGAGGGAAATCAAAATTGGACTGATATAATCAAACAATTTTATACAGATTTTCATACGAATGTAAATATTGTAAAAGATACAGCTGAAAGACAATCTGGTGAAAAAATTTTAGGAGATGATCCAGTTTCAGGAAGAGTTGTTAAGGTAAGGCTTGGAAAGTTTGGTCCAATTGCTCAAATAGGAACAGTTGATGATGAGGATAAACCAATTTTTGCTAGCCTAACTTCAGAACAGCAGTTAGACACAATAACTTTAGACGAAGCACTAGAACTATTTAAGTTTCCTAAGGAAATTGGAACTTATAAGGGAGAGATTGTAACTGTCAATAATGGTAGATATGGACCATATTTAAAATATTCATCAAAATCTATTTCAATACCAAAGGAAATTGATCCACATTCAGTTGATATAGACTCTGCAATTCCGCTGATTGACGAAAAGTTAAAAGCAGATGAACCTATTCACATTTATAATGATTTACCAGTAACAAAGGGAAAGGGTAGGTTTGGACCATTTATAAAGTGGAATGAAATATTTATTAACGTAAATAAGACATATGACTTTGATAATCTTACAATAGATAATATTGAAGAACTAATTGAGTTAAAATTAAAAAAGGAAAAAGAAAAATTAATTGCTGAGTGGGTTGACGAAGGCATAAAGCTTGAAAAAGGCAGATGGGGTAGGTCAGTTATCTCAATGGGTAAGAAGAAAATAGAAATTCCAAAAGAAATTGACCCTAAAACTATTACATTAGATATTGCTAAAGAATATCTAAATCCAAAAAAGAAAAAATGAGCCTTGAGCTATTAAAACCTGTTTCAGAAAATTTACTCGACGAATTTGATGAAAATCACTTACAAGGATCACTTTTTAATAAAATAAAATTTCATAGAGACCAATCAGGTATTCCTGATATTGATTCATCAAATCTTTGCATAATTGGAATTAGTGAAACTAGAAACTCTTATTTTGAATCTGATATACAAGATTTAAACATTCTTAGAAAGGAGCTTTACAAACTAAAAGAGGGTAAATGGAGGATATCTATATGTGATTTAGGTGATCTTCCCAATGGAAATACTGTTGATGATACTTATCATGCCCTATATGATATATGTAAGGAATTACATTCAAAAAAAATTACTTTAGTAATAGTTGGAGGAAGCAATGATATTATTTATCCAGTCTTTAAATCTTTTGATTCATACTCTGATAAAGTAAATATTGTATCAATTGATAATCAATTTGACTTATATCAAGATTCAGATATAATTTCAGGTAGAACATACATGAATAAAATTATACTGGATAATTCTAACAAATTAAATGA
>Ga0255753_1000733_pt1 | contig 41238 bp, 40 predicted proteins | sample 041ome_10_FD_179953 | JGI IMG/M metagenome (GOLD analysis project Ga0255753, IMG submission 179953) | Coastal salt marsh microbial communities from the Groves Creek Marsh, Skidaway Island, Georgia - 041412US metaG (version 2) | ecosystem: Environmental > Aquatic > Marine > Intertidal zone > Salt... | reverse complement strand
TATACGGAATACTCTAATAATCAAATAATTATGAATTATATTCCAGATCCTGATTCTCTAATGATAATAGAATATGAATTACTATAAATAAATTAAACATAAAAACACAAATTAAAAATACGAATTATGGCACTTACATTAATTAAAAAGTCGCAACTCGATGCCCTTAATCTGGTGAATTCAGACATAAGTGCATCAGCTGCAATTTCTACCTCAAAATTAGCAGATGGGGCTAATTTTATTTTAAGAAACGGTACTGTCCCATTTATTGCAGATCAATCCTTTGGTGGATTTAGAGCTACTAACTTAGCTGCTCCTACATCAAATACTGACGCTGCAACTAAAGCTTACGTAGACTCAGTTGCACAGGGTCTTACTACCAAGACTGCGGTGTCAGTTGCTACTACAGGTAACATTACTTTGAGTGGTACACAGACTATCGATGGTAAAGCTCTAGCTGTAGATGAGCGTGTCTTGGTTAAAGATCAGACTAATCCTAAGGACAATGGTGTTTACTTAGTTAAGTCAGGAACTTGGGTAAGAGCAGCAGACTCTGATACAGGTGATGAGCTTATCAATGCGTTCTACTTTGTTGAGTATGGTACAGATAACCAAGCAACTGGTTGGGTACAAAGTACTCCTGGGCCAATTGTATTGAACCCTACTACTGGTAATGACATTATCTTTTCTCAGTTTTCTGGAGCTGCTGACTATACTGCAGGTGCTGGTTTAACAAAAACAGGATTAACCTTTGATGTAGGAACTGCTTCTACTTCTCGTATTGTTGTAAACGCAGATAATATTGACTTAGCAACTACTGGAGTAAGTGCAGGTACACACACTAAACTAACTGTAGATGCATATGGTCGTGTTACTAATGCTACTGACGCTACTACAACTGATATAGCAGAAGGTACTCGTTTATACTTTACAGATGCTAGAGCTCGTGGTGCTATTAGTGGAGGTGCTTCTTCTATTGCTAGTGCTAACCTTACTTTTAATAGAGCGTTAATTTCTGATGGTTCAGGAAAAGTAAGTGTAAGTACGACTACTTCTACTGAATTAAGCTACTTATCAGGTGTTAGTAGTTCAATACAAAACCAGTTAAATAACAAGCAAGCAAAGAGCACTTTATTAAGTTCTATTGCTGGTTTAAATACTAATGCAGATACAATGATCTACTTTGATGGAGTGGATTCTGCTAAAGTAACTGATTTAACTGCTTTTGGTCGTCTATTTATTGCTGCTACTAGTGCAAGTGCTGGTAGAACTGCATTAGGCCTTGTAATTGGTACAGATATCCAGGCATATGACGCTGACTTATCTGCAATTGCAACCTTATCAGGTACCTCTGGTATTCTTAGAAAAACTGCATCAAACACATGGTCTCTTGATACTGCAACTTACTTAACTAGTAACCAGACTATTACTCTTAGTGGTGATGCTACTGGTTCTGGTAGTACAGGTATCCAGGTAACATTAGCTAACTCAGGTGTTACTTCCGGTAGTTACGGTAGTGCTACCCAAGTACCAGTATTTACTGTGGATGCTAAAGGGCGTGTAACTTCAGTAACTAACACAGCTATTAACTTGGTTAGTACTTTAGGAGGACTACAAGACGTAACTGTAACAACTCCTGCTGATGGTCAAATTTTACAATACGTTGGAGGAAGTACTAACAAGTGGGTTAACACCGCTCCAAACTTCTTAACTGAAAATGAGACTATTACTATTGGTGGTACTGACTTTGTTGGAGGATCAGGTAAAACAAGTATTACTTTAGCTCTTGGTACTACTGGTGTAGTTGCTGGAGATTATACTAAAGTTACTGTTGACGCTAAAGGTCGTGTAACCTTTGGAGATACTTTAGCAATAAATGACTTACCTGGAGGAACTATTAATATTGCAAATATTAAAACTAGAGAGACTCCTAGTCCATTACCTAATGGTACTGCTGGTCCTTACACTGCACAATCTGCTGCTTTTCCTGACACAGAACAAGTTTATTTAAATGGTGTTCTTATGGAGCCAGGAGCTGGCAATGACTACACAGTTGTAGCGCAGAATCCATTAAGTATCCAGTTTACATTTAACGTAACTAGTCAAGATAAAATTCGTATTTCTTATATTTCATTATAATGCCAAGAACTCAGATATCTGGAAGATTAATAGAAGATTCTTCTGTAGGTAGACCCGACATTAACACAGTAGATACGGGAGAAGCTTTAATAACTAAGTTATTAGTTTCTCCCCAGTTTACTATGACTCAAACTGGAATTGATTCTGGTACAGGTGATGTAAGCATTAGTTTAAATGCTGCAGGAACTATTACTAGCTTTAACTCTAGATTTGGGAATGTTACATTAACAGGTCAAGATATTACTAATGCTTTAGGTTACACTCCTATAAGTGGAGATACTTATTTAGGCACTGTAACATCTATAACTGCAGGCACTGGATTAACCGGAGGAACAATTACTTCCTCCGGTACTATTAATCTTTCAAATACTGGGGTTACTGCAGGTAGTTATACTACAGCTAGTATAACCGTAGATTCTCAGGGTAGGATAACTTCTGCTAGTAATGGGGTTGTTGTAGTTCCTACACTAGACAGTGTTACTACTTCTGGAGCTACTACAAATAATAATATTGGAATCGGTACTACGACAGAAACTAATAGAAGATTAGTTATTAAGGGATATACTACTGGATCCAACAGTTCGGCACTAAAGGTTGTAAATTCTAATTCTGAGATTATCTTAGAAGCAAAAGATGATAAAACTATCTCTATTGGAGGTAATCTTTTTGCTGGTTTAATTGAAGTAGGTAAGAGAATTGGAACTTCAGTAGTTCTAGGAAATAACGTTTTTGTAAATAACGTTGGTACTGGTAATATAGGCATAGGTAGTAATATTGGGGTTTTATCTACTACAGGCACACATAATATTTTTATTGGATCAGACAGTGGTCAAAATATAGGAAGTAATATCAATAGAGTTATTGGGATAGGTTACCAAGCTGCTAGTAATGCAGGAAGTTCTGACATTCTTGCAGTAGGTTATCAGGCTGCTTTTAATTCAAGTCTTGGAAGTAATGTCCTTGCTCTAGGTTATAGAGCAGCATATACAACTTCAGGTGGAGGTAATATAGTTGCTATTGGTAACTCTTCTTTCTTAAATGCTACTACTGGAGGATTTATTGGGATAGGACCTAGAAGTGGTCTATCTATTACTACTGGTTCCCTAAATATGGCAATTGGTATTGACTCACTAAGATCTGCTACTACAGGTCAGAGAAATACAGCAATAGGTCATTATGCAGGTTATCAGACTAATGGAACTGGTAATGTATTTTTAGGATATCAAGCTGGCTATTCTACCAATACTTCTAATAAACTCTATATTGGAAATTCTAGTGTAGATACTTTATTGTACGGGGATTTTAGTAGTAAGAGTTTAAATATAGGTGGAACTGTTGATACTGGATATACTTTAAAAGTTACTGGTACTGTATCTGCTGATTTAAACTTTGGAACTACCACATCGGTTGTTTATTACGATTCTATTTCTGGTGAATTAACTTATGGAGCTGCACCCACAGGTGGAGGAGGCAGCAGCTCTACTACTACAACGGTTATTATTAACGGTCTTAGTAATGGTAACGTACTCTACGAAGCTAGTGGTTCTTTTAGTGCTTATTTTTTAGGATTCCTTAAAATGGAGTATTTTGCAGTAGATCAGAATAGTTTTACTAATCAAGAGGTTGGTATAGTTTTGGCAACTTACAATTCTTCAGCAAGTCCAGATAGTTCTTTAGAAACTGTTAGTTCCCATAGATTAGGATTTAATCCTCCTTTAACATTCTATTCGCAGTTTAATGGCTCTTATTATCCACAAATTATTGTAGATAATCCAACTCCAGATGATTATTCAATTACATTTACTATAACAGAATTTTAATTAATTTTAATATGATTTCAATACAAAACTTAGACATACCAACAAAAGGTGTTGGTAAATACCTAGCCATTCGAGTATTATCATTTGATCTAAAACCTAATACTAGTGTTAAGATTTCTTGGTCTGTACATAATGAGGTAGATGGAGTAGACTCTGAAGGAGTATCTACTAAGGTACCAGGAAAGATTCTTACTAGAGGAATTTTAGATTTACCAATTGCAACTTATAATAGTTGGGGAACAGACGATGATCTAATAATTGACTGGGTTCTAGAAGAACTTAATATTATAAAGTTATGAGTACTAACTATCTAAGTTAGTATTTTGCTTAAGTAAGTTAATCTATAAAATTAAAAAGTCTTGAAATAAATCTTGACTTTTTTTATAAAATACTTAATTTTGTTATTATCCTAATTTTTAGGCCGTTAGTCTTTATTTTTATACCCATGATTGAATATATTTTAAAACCAGGTACTTACACACGTAAGGATTTTACAAGTACTGAAAGTGTACCTGGATTATCTTTAGAAAAATACATCGTACAAGTAATCAATAGTGATACTTGTTGTATTAAGAATTTACCTTTAATAGTAAACACAGAAAGTGTTGCAACTTTATCTTCAGGAGAAAGTACAGCTCTTACTCTAAACAATGTTATAGGTAATTATCCTACAATTACTGGTTTAAATAAATTATGGGTAGCTAAAGTAACTTCAGCAGCTTTTGTAAATAGTGTATCTGGACCAACCTTAGTAGTTGGAGATTCTTACATGAATGTTGTAAATATTCTTATTAAGAAAATAGGTGGAGTAACAACTATTGTTGGATTGAATGGAGGTAATTCTATTTATGATACAAATATGCAGACTTCTACTTTTACATTTTCTATATCAGGAACAGATAAGTTAGTAACTACATTTAATGCTCCAAGCACTGCTAGTGGAGACAGCTTTAAATGTATTTCTAAAATAGAATTAACAGAATTACAATTTTAATAAATAAACATGTCAAAATTTTCATTACAACCAGAAGATGGATCCGTAGAAAACGGAGATATTCGTGGGGACAATTCTACAGATTTACAGGTAGCTAGAGATAATTCCTCGGAAGTAGCTTCTGGATATGCATCTGTACTAATTGGAGGATACGGTAATACTGCTGATGGTCAATATGCTGCTGCATTTGGATCTTTTAACGTTTCATCTGGAGTTTCATCACTAGCTATTGGATCTAATTGCCAATCTCTTGGTGACTTTTCTCTATCTGGAGGATTAAGTTCTTATGCTATAGGATCTGCAAGTACTTCTCTAGGTTATGAGTGTATTGCTAATGGAGCAAACTCTGTAATGCTATTTGCTGTAAATGGTACATCAGATAGTACTGCTGTAGCATCATATGCTGTAGGTACAGATCCTAACACATATTTGCCAATGCAGTGGACTAGAGCTGGTGGTAACTTTACAGGACCTGGAGATGCTCAAGTTTCTAGTTTTGTAGCAAGAGCTCAAGTATTAAATGCTGGTCCATTAACTCCTATTGTGCCTTTGATTTCTAAGGGAACTTTAATTCCTATAGTGCCTAAAGGTTTAAATAGAGCTTGGTCTTTCTTAATTGATATAATTGTTGTGTGTACTGACCAAGGTTCTGGTTCTGTACAAACTGGAGAAACTTATAAGTGTACTTTAAGTGGTATTTATAAAGTTGTTGGAGGATCTCCAAGTATATCTAGCGTTACTACAAGTAATGTTGCCTCTGATTCAAATATGAGTAGTATTGCATTTAGTGTTACTCCAGGACCTGCAAATTCTTTTGGATTGGCTGGTATCACACCAACAGGATCTAATCTTAGTGATTTTAGATGTGTTGCAAATATTAATTTAACTGAAGTAGCTTGGTAATAAAAAATAAATATGATTAAAATAGAAGATATAACAATACCTGCAAAAGGTGATGGAAAATACTTAAATGTAAGAGTATTACCTTTTGATTTGGATCCTACTGAAGGAATTCAATTGTATTGGGCAATTCATGCAGAAACTACTTCTACAGATAATGAAGGAGTTGAAACATTAATCCCAGGTGCAGTTCTTTTGGATGGAAATTTACACATGCCTCAATCTACTTACGATACTTGGGGTACTGACGATTCTGTAGTTAAGGAGTTTGCCTTACAAAAATTGTATTTAAAAGAACTTAATATAACTGAGTAATGAAGAAGTATTTTTTAAGGCCAGGCAGTTTTATTGACAGTACTACGGTATCTAATGAATTTACGATTACTGGATTAAATTTAGAGAAGTATATTGTCGATGTAATTAATAATCCTACATGTTGTCCTAAAAATTTAGGAGGTAAAGGACTACAAATTAAAGATGGCCTTACTGTAACTTCTTCTTTACAGACTGTAACAGATTTTGAAAATACAGATACTGCATTACGTTTATCGTCTGTTGACGTTACAAACTATGGTAATGGAGGTATTGCTACAAACACAGCGTTTGGAGAGGGTGCATTGGTAAATGCTACAATTGGCAATCAAGTTGCTATTGGTTTAAACGCATTAAAGAACCACAATTATACTTATGAAGGTGCAAACGTTGCGATAGGTGTTGGTGCTGGTGAGAATTTCCAAGCAGAGCAAACTGTTATGATTGGATTAGACGCTGGTAAAAACTACACGGGATATTATAGTGTTGCGATAGGATCTGAGGCTATGGCTAATGCTTCACTTGGTGGAAGTGATGTTGCGATAGGATCTTGGGCTCTTAGAAATGTAAATGGTGGATTTGAAAATGTCGCAATTGGTGCATTTGCAGCAGAAAATTGTGATAACGTTGCTTTTTCTGTAGTAATTGGAGAAGGTGCTGTTGGCGGTGGTTCTATTACTTCTTGTATTGCTATTGGACAAGATACTATGCGTTCAAACGTAAATACTACTGCTGATATTGCAATAGGTGTAACAGCATTAAGAAGTTTAACAACTGGTGATGAGAATGTTGCTATTGGTCACAGAGCTGGTTACTGGATAGGTCCTGGTAATAGCAATACATTTATTGGACACCAAACTGGTCCAAGTAATGGAGTGGGATCAAATCCTACTATAACTGGATCAATTGCACTTGGTGCTTATGCTGTTCCAACTGGTAACAATCAGTTCGTAGTAGGATCAACAACTGTTAATGCTGGTACTGTAACGAATGCATCTGCTACACAGACTCACTATTGGACAATTAAGATTAACGGAACTGACTATAAAGTTTTATTAGGATCATAATATGGAATACACGTATAAAGTAATACAAATGCAGACGGATGACAGCAAGGCTGAAGGTTTCGTATGCAGAGCGTTTATAGAGATGACTGCTACTAGTGAGGCAGGAACATCAATAGCTTATGAATTTGATGAAAAATTTAAGTTTATAGATGAGGAGCAAATGACACCATTCTTAGAACTTACTGAGGATCAAGTAGTTCAGTGGGCTTTGTTGCAAAAAGGTGAGCAATGGCTTTCTAGACTTAAGTCAAATTTAGAAAAGCTTTTAATTGCTAAAGAGAATATAAGTGAAATCAAATCAGTAGAATTACCATGGAATTAAAAGACGCAAAAAAAATAATTGAGCAAGCTATTAATGCTGCTATGTTGAAAGGTGTATATAGCCTCGAAGACGTTAAGGTTATTGTAATTGCTTTAGAAAAGCTAAATGCTATGCCTGACGTTGAGTTTGGTCCTGTTGAACCTATTTCTTAAAATAAATAAATAAATATAAAATGAAAAAGTATTTTTTAAAACCAGGCACCTACTCTACAAGTAGTGGCCTAAGTTCAGGAGAATCCCAAGGATTAAATCTTGAAAATTATGTAGTAAGTGTTATAAATAACCCTACTTGCTGCCCTAAAAATTTAGGCGGTGGCGGTGGAGGAGGAATTGAAGGTGAGATGATAGCTATGGCTACTGCTACCGGAACTCCTGCAGAAAATGGTCAATCTATTATTGACGCTTATAACTCAGTAGCTGGAAAGCACAAGGATGTAAGTCCTGACTATCCTATATTTGAAGATTGGCAAATAGAGATAAGTTCTTTGGGTATAGGTAGTGGAATTTGGCCTGCTGGTATGTCTGGTCCTGCTGGTTATCTTCAAGGTCAAAGTTTTTCTAACCTTCCTATTACTGGTAAAAAATATGTAGGATCCCTTCCTTTAGTTGGTGGTGGGACTACTGACTTTTATTTCATATTGTTAGATTCTCAACCAGGCCCTGGTGTTTTCACCTATTATTACTGTACTTACGGTGATGAAACTACAACTGGTGAAGGGTTTTTTAAAGACGCAACCGGCATTGAATATGATAAACAACTTATGACGATGTTGCCTTATAATTCATTTTCTAATATAGATTTAACTGGAAATCCTTTAATAACATTTAGAGAGGTAACAACTGTTAAGCCTGTTGTTATACTTCCTCCTGGTGTTTATGAACTTCCTTCAGAACTTCAGATCAATCAGCCTGTAGACTTTGTTGGAATGGATATGAATTCTACTTTATTAAACACTGGGGCTGGAATAAAGGTAAACTACGGACACTGTTGGCAGATGGATTTCATGACTAATACCAATCTTCTTGGAGATATTTCTGGTTTAGTAGACCAAGCTATTACTTTCTCTAATATGACTATTAATATGGGAGTTTATACTAATGTGACCGCGTCATATACTCAAGAGATTTATGGAGATTTTTCTGGTATTGTCTTTGACAAGTGTGTATTAAATGGCGGTGTAGCTAATATACCGGCTGTTCCATTTGGCTTTGTTAAATACACAAATTGCGAATTGCCAGCTGGACATAGAAGCTTTACAAACGCATCAGGGATTCATGTAACTGTTTCTGATTGTTTGTTTAAAGGAAAAAATGAGGTAGTAAATCCAGGTGCTTACTTCAGTGGTGAGGTTATATTTGGCAGTTTTATGGGTAGTCAACAAGCTGGTACATTTATTTTAGATAACAATGAAGGAACTGGTCTTAATTATAATATCAATAGTGATACTATTAGTGGACTAGAGTTAATTGCTAGAAGAACTCTATTTAATAAAATAAGACAAACGGGTTCTAGTACTACATATAGCAATTTTGTTGGAGATGGTGATAGAGGTGCTACTGTAATTTCTTATTGTGAAAGCGCTCTAGGAGTTGATGATGATACCAAAACCTTTAAGGCGTTAAACTATAACGTAAACATATCGTAAATATTTAAAATTATGGAAAGAAGAAACTATAAATCCACAATAGAGGGGCAATGGAAAAAACAATTGCTACCTGGCGAGGTAAAAACCGAATCTCAAACTTGGGACGATTTTTATGAAAATGTAACTCCAGACGATATGTGGGGAGATGCTACTGCTGAACAACAAGCTGCTTTAAATGCTAAGTATGATGTAATCAAGGCAAAAAGAATTGATGCTTTAGCAGAAGGTGAAACTTTTACTTTTTCTGAGGCTTTTGGTTTTAGCGTTGGAGATAAGTTTACAATTCTCAGCATTCGTACTGCTTAATTAAAAAATTCACTAAACAATTAAGGGGATCTATATGGTCCCCTTTTTCTATTAGGCAAGTTGCTTAAATAAGAAGAAAGTATTATCTTTGAATAGTATACATTTAATTAAATTTAATTATGAAAGTCAACCTTAACAAATCAATTTTAGATTTAGCTGGAAATGAGATTCCAGATTCTAATCTAGGTCAATTATTATCTCAATTATTAGCAGGAGCTTCTAGTAAAGATAACTCTGTTAAAATGTACTACTGGGCTCAGAAACTTTATGCAGGAGAAGAGTTGGATTTAGATCCTACTGATAGCTTGATTTTAAAAAGCTTTGTAGAGGATAATGAACAACTAACTGTATTAGCGAAAGCACAAATTTTACAGTGCTTTAAATAAAGCTATTAAAACAACAACCAACTAAAGTCAAGGGTAATTCCTTGACTTTTTTTTATATACGATTATTTTTGTTAATATGAAAAAACTTGTTAATTGGGTTTCCGGCCTTTTAAAAGATGAAAAAGGAAGTCCTTCATCAAAAAGATTTGTAGGAATTATTGCAGGTCTTAGTCTTTGTATTACCCTATTTGCTAATCAATATACAGAAGAGCACATTGCTCCATCTCCTGTACTTATTAATGCAGTAGCTGCATTAGCTTTTGGTGCTTTAGGTCTTGCTTCTGTAGACAAGATTTGGGGTAAAAAAGGAGAGGAGTAATTTTTACTATTTCTAGTAAGAATGTTAAAGTGGTCGTAATTGACCACTTTTTTCTTTTTAGTATAGTTTAGATAGAGTATGGACTCCTAGAAATGTATACTTATAGTCATTATAAGTAATGATAACTCTATTTCATGATCAGGAAATTCTTCATTAGGGTAGTATATAGACCAACCTATAGCACATTTATCATGTGGCCAATGTAAGCTTATTATTAATTTTTTCATAGTTCTTTATTTATAGCCCTCTTTTTTTTATAACCAGCTGCTTTTCCTGGTACAGTGTGTGAGGGAAAAGTTCTGAATTAATACACTTTTTATACTACAGCAGTCGTTAACCAGACAAGAGACTTACTCTTGAATTTACGTTGTGTCCACTCATTGTCTATAATTAAATATAGATCGTAACACTGTAGATTTCAAAGGGTATCTTTTTTGACACTATCGGAGAAACCTCGTCCACTATGTTTGAGTATTATTTCAACCCCGTAGACTACTATCCAACTTCTGACCTGCTAATTACAATTAAGCCCTCACAGGTGATCAATCGAGAGATTGGTGTCGCCACAAATATATACTCATATTAAACCTACCCCAATAAATTTTTATCAAGAATAAATCCACATTTTCTATCTATAATAATTAACTAATAATGTTAATGTCTATATTTATATAATAATTTATATTAAAAAATTTTAATCAAATACTTGACTTTTTTCTTATGTTTTGTATATTTGACTCAACTTAACCTAAATTACCAACAAACCAATTAAAATAATGAGAGTTGAAAAAGTTTCAAAAGTAGCTCGGAAATATGAAACTGGGGTGGAGTTCCACCAGGCCTATATTGATATATTATTAAGATTAGCTGGATACAGATTATCTGATTTATATACAAGTATTTTGGCGCATAGTTCTTACTATGGATCATTAAACAAAGAAGTTAAACAACAAGTGGCTAAGGATAATAACACATCTTTACAGGTAATATCTAACGGTATTACTAAGCTGAGAAAGTTAGGAGTATTGACTAAGAATAAAGTTAATCCTAAACTTATACCTCAGGATAAAGAGGCTATATCTTTAACCCTACTACTTGGTGTTGAAGCTTCTAAAGAAGACAGTTCTGATACTTAATATTATTTGTTACTAATATGTCTAGAATAGATAAAGAGGTAGAATTTAAATCTTATGGACTTTATTCTGACGTAGCTAAGACTACAGAATATACAGTAGACCAAGTTAGTACAGTATATGACTGGTATCTTAGACAAAGTTTAAAAGAAGTAAAGTTTGACGATACATTACAGGCTGAGTTTAAAAACTTAGGCAAGTTTAAATTTAACCCAAAGAAAGGATTAAATTATTTAAACAAGTACTGTAATGATATTGAAACTAGCATCGATTACTACAATAAGTATATAGATGAAACTTCTGAAGAACGTGTAGCTAAAGTAACAAGAGCTTATATAGTAATGACTAGAAGGTATGAGATTCTAAAACCGACTTTAGATACTTTTATAAAACGTTTAGATAAGTTTTATATAGAAGGTGGAATAAAGAAAGATCAGTATGAATTTCATAAAAAGAGATTTTTAATTTTAGAAAGTAAAACTAACAAACTATATGAATCAATTCAAAGAATATCTGAATCTCGTAAAGAAGGGAGCTAAAAACTTTGATAAAGTATTTGAAGGAATTAAGAATGATGTATCAAATAAATTCAAACTACTATCTCAGCAAAAGCAGCAAGTCATTGCAGAACGTATGGATATATGCCTCAGCTGTCCCTTCAACTCAACAAATGCACCAACATCTGATGAGTATAGAGAACTGGTGGGAAAACCCTACGAAACCACAAGACAAGAATTACACTGTTCATTATGTGGCTGCACAGCAACCTACAAAACAGCATCACTTAATTCAAATTGTGGAATTGAATACTGGAACAATAACAATCCAGACAAAAAGTTAAACCTTAAATGGACTAAGTATGAAAAATAAATTTCAGGCGCAACACAAGAAATATGAGCGCAAAAGAGCATTCACTATAAAAAATGGGTGCGGTGGTAAAAAAGGAACCAAGTGTGGTGTAGAAGTATACATCATGCCTTACATGGAAAAAGTTTAATCAGCATTATGGAGAACCAACCAAAACAAACCAACAAAAAAAGATTAGATTTAAATCCAAGTTTTCAAGATAAACTATTTACAATATGGAAGATATTTTGGAAAGCAGGATTTGCATATCATCATACAGGTAAACAAGAAGATTTCTATACAACTGTATTAGAGGATGTAACTAATCTACCTTTAGATCAATTTTTAGAAAAGTATGGCGAGTAATAAACAATCATATGTATCAGCAGAATTAGATTGGGCTGAAAGTAAACTAGCAGAATGGAGAGAGTATGTAGATGCTAATCCAGTTGCTTCTTTAACAGACAGAGTACAATTTAAACAAACTTCTAATGGTGGTGCTATCCCTATGGTAGTAGCCTCTATTGAAAGTCAAATTAAATCTGTAAGAGATACAATGAAAGAATACTTGGCTTTATTAGAAGTAGTTGATAAGTTGAGAGAAAAAGAAGAGCAGAAAGCTCAAGCTAGGGGATCTCAACAAATCAATGGTAAGATGCAAAAATTTTCATAAATGTCACTTCCTAATTTAGATAGTCCAGAATTCTTTATCAATGTTAAGTCTATACCAGATGTAGACTCAGCAGAGTATACTGCATTCTGGGAGAATGAAGATAAGAAGATTACAGAGGGAGTAACTATTAATGGTTTCTATTTCTCTCCGTTTATCTACTGGCATTTAAACTATGCATCTCTTTACATAGATACTCAAGTTAACAAACGTATAGTACGTAAGCTAGGAAGACCTCAACTTTGGGATACCTACTTAGCTGTTGACGAGATTATAGAAAAAGCAGAAACCCACCCAGAAGGTAAGAAAGGAGTAGTTATGGTAGGATCAAGACGTATTTCTAAAACCATGCTTACTTCTTCTTACATAGCACATAAAGCAACAACACTCCATGGAGGAGACCACCTTATATCTGCGTTAAACCAACCAGACTTAAACAATACCACACAAGCAGTAGATTTAACTTTGCGTAATCTTCCGGATTATTTTAGATTTCCACGTATTGAAGATGATTGGAAAAGACAAGTGACCTTGGGATTCAAAGACAAAAAAACCAACGCAAGGCATGAGTTTTCTAAAATACATGTTAGGAACTTTGATGAAGGCAACAATACGGAAGCTGCAGCAGGTTTAACTCTATCATCATTTATGCTTGAAGAGGCAGGTAAAGGAAAAATACTAGCGTGTTTATCAGCAACCACACCTTGTTTTGACTCTCCCCATGGATGGCGTTGTTCTCCTATTGTTATTGGAACTTCTGGAGACATGACTAAAGCAGGTGACTTAGAAGAACTATTTAGTAATCCAGAAGCTTATAACTTTCTACCTGTAGAAGTTAATGAGTCAGGTAAGTCTTATGGCTTATTTGTACCAGGTACTAGATCACTTAAAGTTCCTAAAGAACCTAAGCCATTAGGTCTTTATTTAGGTAAAGAAGAATCTTCAGAGTTAGATGACATTACTATTTGGGTATCTGACGAAGAGGGAGGTAAAGAACAAATCCTTAAAAATAGAGAACAAGTTAAGAAAGCATCTGGACTAGAAGCTTATTTAAAGGAAGTAATGTACTATCCTTTAACTCATGAAGAGTGTTTCTTAGAACTTTCTCAAAATATATTCCCTGTAGATTTATTACAAGATCAGCTTAGTAAAATAATAAATCAAGATATTAAACCTGATAATGTAGAATTATATCTAGATACAGAGGGTAAAGTAAGGCACAAGTTTACAGAAAAGAAACCTGTAGAGAACTTCCCTGCTAAACCTTCTGATCATACTGAGGGTTGTATCCAGATTTGGGAATATCCTATCTCAGAAGCTCCCTATGGGCTTTATACAGCAGGTACTGACCCATACAAACAATCACAAGCACAATACTCTACTTCATTGGGGGCAACTTATATTTATAAACGAGTTCACGACATCATGGGTGAAGGTTGGAAAAATATTATTGTTGCTGCTTATGTAGGTAGGCCTAAGAAAATAGAAACTTGGTATGAAACCACTAAATTACTTTTGAAATACTATAACGCAAAAACGCTTTGCGAGAACATGGACTATGGATTTATCCAACACTGTATTGATAAAAACGAATCACTTAAAGTCCTTGAAAGAACACCAACCTTTCTTAATGATATACATCCTAATTCTTCTGTTAATCGTGATTATGGAATTCACATGACTAAGGATATAAAGAACTACTTACTATCTTTAATTATTGAATATCTAACAGAAGTTATAGAAGTAGAACACGATGAGTCTGGTAATGTTGTCAAAGAGAGATTAGGGGTAACAAGAATCTTAGATCCCCTTCTGTTAAAAGAATTAATTAAGTATACTCCTAAACTTAACGTTGACCGAGTAGTTACTTTTGGATTAACTCTTGCTATGGCTAAGTCACTGAACAAACAAGTCTCTATCGGTAGCAATGAACAGGATTATAGAATAAAAGAATATTTTAGATCAAATAAAAAACCTTCACTATTTAGACAAACTCGTTCCCCATTTAAAATTTAAAATCTAAGAAAATGATTATAGAAGCAATAAAGGAGTACACTGATCCGGTAAATCATGCGTACTTTTATCCTAAACAGTTTATTTCTAAGAAAGAGAAGGAAACTAATTATTGGATTAAATCCACTCTAGACTATTTTGCAAACATTGCATTCGCTCAATATAAAGAGAATGTAGTATTTCGTAAAAACTATAGACTCTTTAATGGAGAGTTTAACTTTGCAGACTACAATGAATCTGCTGAGATTCAAGAGATGGTTCAGTATCTTTCAGATGTACCTGAGCAGGATCCAGAAATTCCTCAACACTTAAGACATTATTCTATAGTAACTCCTCCTATTAATCAGTTAAAGGGAGAGTTAAATAATAGACCTCATAAATATAAGGTTAAAGCTGTAGATGATGAGGCAGTTAATGAGACTATTGATTTTAGAACTAATCTTATTAAGGATTACTTTTTAGAAAACTTATCAGCTTCTCTCGAAGGAAAAGAAATTGATCCAGAGCAAAGAATGCAGATGGAGCAAGAAATCCAGAATAAGATTCTAGACTATACTTCAGTAGCTGAAGAGTGGGGTAATAAATTACTTAATGCTCTTAAGTATACTTTTAATTTTAAAGATAAGTCTCAGCAGTCTTTCTTAGATTTCTTGATTACTGGTAAAGAATTTCACCACTTCTATCCAGATAATTCTAGAATAGGATTTAACTACAAAGTAGAGAATCCTTCTAACGTATGGTATCTAGCTAATCGTAATGCACAGACGACTAATGATTGTTGGGCAATAGGAACTATTGAAGTCCTTTCTATGTCTGAAATTATAGATCGTTATACTCTAACTGGGGAAGAAGTTGAACACTTAAATGAAAGAGCGCTTCAAAACTTACGTAATAATGAATACTCTCCACTAGCTCCTGCTTTACCAGATCCTCAAGATCCATTATGGCAGTTAACTTTTGAAAATGTAGGTGACTTTGCAAATGGAGGTATAGATACTAATGTATTTTCTTTTAACTCTCAGCATGCATTTACTGTAGTAACTTCTTACTGGCAGTCTAAGAAAAAGATTTACAAACGTACTTTCTTAGATGAAGATGGTTACCAGCAGGAAATGTTTGTATCTGAAGACTATAAGTTTGATAAAACTATTGGAGATGTATCTTTAGAAGAACTTTGGATTAATGAGTGGTGGAAGGGAATTAAGATTGGTGCAGATATCTATATTGATGTAGAACCTTTAGAATACTTTGATAAATCTCCTATTGTAGGTGTAATAAATACTTTAAGAAATACTCAAGGTAAATCTTTATTAGACTTACTTAAGCCTTACCAAGTCCTTTATAACATCTGTATGAATCAGCTGTGGGAACTTCTTGAGAAAGAAATAGGTGTTGTATTCTTAGGTGACTTAAAAGTAGTACCTCGCAAAGATTCTCAAGATCCTATTGAAACAATGTTATGGAATGCTAAGAATAGAGGAACTCTTTTGATAGATACTTCTATTGAGAATACAGGAGGAGCTGTACAGTTTAACCAATTCTCTAGATTAGACCTAACCCGTTCTGCAGAGATACAAGTACGTATACAATTAGCTCAACAGTTACGTATGGAAGCATATCAACTTATTGGTATTACTCCTCAACGTCTAGGATCTGCACAAGCTTCTGAAGCAGCTACTGTAAATAATAATGCATTACAACAGTCTTTTGCTCAAACAGAAACTTGGTTCGCATGGCATGACTCTGTACTTAGAGAAGTATATCAAACATTACTAGAAGTATCTCAGTATATTGAATTACAAAAACCTAGCTCAACTTTAAATTATCTTAATAGCGAATTAGAAAATGTATTCTTAAATGTTACTAATAATGAGTTGCTACACGAGTTGTTTGTATTTGTAAGTTCTTATGCAGAAGATAAGCAGACTCTAGATCAACTTAAACAATTGGCTCAACCTGCTATGCAGAATGGTGCAGAGTTATCTGAAATGCTTGATTTGTTTACTGCTGATTCTGAACGTTCATTACGTAAGACATTACAAGATGTACAGAAACGTAAGCAAGCTATTATGGAACAACAGAATGCAATTCAGCAACAACAAATGCAACAACAGCAGGAGCAGTTCCAAATGAAGTTACAAGTTGAGGAACAACGCAGACAGCAAGATGCTGCAAGAGAAGATATGAACAAAGAGTTAGATAGACAAAACCGTCTTGAGGTTGAAAAACTAAAGGGTATTGCTAACGAAGGTTCATTTAATCCTGATGTAGATACTACTGATTTATTAATTAAGCAGACACAACTTTCTCAGAATATGTCTAAACAAAACTTTGAGAAAGCAGCTAAGTCTAGAGAGATGTCTTTAAAAGAAAAAGAGTTGAATCTTAAAGAAAAGGACATTGATACTAAATTAAAGATTGCTGAAATTAATAAAAACCAGTACGATTCTAAAGCTAATTCTAATAAAAAGGGGCCTAAAAAATAACTAAAGGCCCCAAGAAACTTTAATTAGCTATACTAATAACGACCTAGATTAACATCTTGTGTTATTTTTTTAATATACTATTTTTGAACTAACCAAACTAAACCAAACCAACATTATGAGTGAAGACAACAAACTCGACAATTTAGAGTTCTTTGAAAGTTTTATGGATACCGATCCCCTAGAGGATGTAGCCAACGATGATCCTAATGCTAACATAGCTCCGGATATTTTGCAAGGAGAAGACTTTGATCCTTTAGCAGAATCTGAAGAAGCTAGTACAGAAGATCTACCTGATCTTCCTAAAGCAGAACCTACTACAGCTGAAGCTCCTGAAGAAGAAACTACTGAAGAAGTAGAAGATACTTTAGAAGATGATTCGGATGAAGAAGATTCAGACAATCCTTTTGAAGTATTTGCAAAAGGCCTAATCCAAGCAGGAATGCTTGAAGTAGAAGAAGGAGAAGAAGTTGAGTGGACAGAACAAACGTTCTTATCTGCTATGGAGGAAACTATTGATACCCGTATGTGGGGAAGACTAGAAGAACTAGCTTCTGAAACTTATGGTGAAGCAGGAGTTAAACTCGTAGAAGACATCTTTATCAACAAGGTTCCTATTCCTGAATATCTAAGAATGTTCAATAATGAACAAGCTGTAGATAATGTAGACTTAAGTGATGAGTTAAACCAAGAAAGGGTTTTTCGCTTATACTTAGCTAAGACAGGAATGGACGAAGATGAGATAGAGGATCAACTAGCTTATGCACGTGATAATGATCGTCTTGAAGCTTATGCAAATAAATACAAAGGTAAACTAGTTGAAAAGCTAGAGCAGGAAAGAGCACAACTTGCTCAAGAAGCTGAAGCCAGAGTAGCTGAAATGCGTAAGAAAGAACAAGAAAGAGAAGAGTCATATGCAAAAGTTCTAGAGGAATCTATTACAGCAGGTGATATAGAAGGTTACCCTATTAATGATAAAGATGCACAAGAGTTGTATTCTTTCGTTTTAGACAAACCACATATCTTACCTAATGGTCAAAGAATCTCAGACTTTGAGTACAGACTAGCTACCATGCGCCAAGAAGACCCTAAGAAGTTTTTAGCTGTAGCAAGACTAGTACAAAAAGACTTAGACTTGAGTCCTATTAAAAAGAAAGCAGTTAGTGAAGAAACTAATACAATCTTTAAAGGTCTTAAGACAAAAACAAAAACATCAAGTAAATCGTCTAAGAAACAAGAAGATCTATTTGCAAAATATTTTAAATAAAACACATAAATCTAAAATTAAATAATTATGCCTAATCAAAACATTCCAAGAGTTAATGGTCGCGTGGTTGCTAATGCCCATATGACTAGCTCGTTCTATAGTAAGAACGCCTTGGGTAAATTCACAGAAAAGAACTTTGTAGAGACAATGCTCCGCACAAAGCCTGATCAGTATGACAAAATGATGTTGCGTCTTTTCACTGACACTCAATTGTATTCTAACGATTTGTTGGATACTGTTATGAAGTCTGAAAAGCCTTTCATGGTAAACGATCCTAATGGTATCTTTACCTACAAAATCAAGAAGCGTGCTGAACTTCCTAAGCTTATCGTAGGATTAGGTGCTGCTGTAGGTGCTGATGGAGCTGAATTTGAACTTATTTTTGATAAGTCAGGTTTCTCTGTAAATGACATCATCACTGCTCACCGCTATGAGCAAGAAACTCAAGTTCAGATTGTATCTGATGCAGAGCGTTTCCAGAATGGTTTTAAATACAAGTGTCGTGCAGTTGGTAGTTCTTCTACTGATACTGTAGATCCTGTATACTTAGCTGCTGGTACTGAGTACTTCAAAGTAGGTAACGTATTGGGTGAGTATTCTACTAGCTTCTCTGGTCTTGGTCTATTTGACGGTAACCTTGAAGTTATGGCTGATGTTCTTAACCAATATGGTGTTGAGCATACTATCACTGACTGGGCTGATGCTACTAAGTTAGGTATGCCTACTGATGCTACTGGTAATCCTATGGATTTGACTTACTACTCTGTAACTGATCCTAACGCTACTACTGAAAAAACCAAAATCGTTGGTTGGGAGCCTACTGTATCTCGTTTGTTACGTATGGAAATGATGCGTATGAAAGCAAACATGTTGATGTGGGGTCGTCAAGGTAACAGTGTTGATGAGAAAGGTCGTCCTACTCGTTTGAAGTCTGGTTTATGGCAGCAATTGCACCTTGGTAACGTAATGTATTACGATAAAGGTCAATTCTCTTTGAACTTAATTCGTTCTGCTGTAGGTGATTTGTTCTACAACCGTGTAGCTGTAGCTGATCGTAGAGTTAAGATTTACACTAACCGTGCTGGTATGGAATTAGCTTCTACTGCTATCCGTAAAGATTTCAACGGTCAGAACTTCACTGTACAAGCTGATAAGTTTATGGACGGTAAAGATCGTTTGAAGCAAGGTTATGCTTTCCAATTTGATCACTTCATGACTACTGAAACTGGTCCTGTAGAATTCGTTGAATTGGAGCAGTTGAACATGCATGCTACTTTCTTGGAGTTAGGTCCTAACAAGAAGACTCCTCCAATCTTCATCATCTTAGATCTTTCTGGTCAAGAAGGTGCTGGTATCCGTGAGGTTAAATTGTCTACTCGTCCTAACATGCAGTACCACTATGTACCAGGTACTACTGGATTCGGACAGTCTCAGACTGTAGTAGCAAGTAAAGATCCTTACTCTACTTATGTAATGAAAGACTTTGCAGGTATTTTCTTGGAAGATCCTACTAAGACTGTAATTATCAAAGAATTCCCACGTATCTAATTAAATATCATCTAAAGTCGAGGGGGGTGTAATAGCCCCCCAAAGGCTTTAATAAATTAATCAAAACCAAACCATGTTAAAAACAACCGAAACCAAAGGCATTAAAGTTATCCGTCCCTATTCTAAAGAACCTTCAAATATGAGAACTTTAGAGGGATCACTTTACAAAGAAGGTTACAATTTTGTACCCGGAACAATTAGAAAATTTTTCCCACGTGTAGATTCACGAGGAGTAATTAAAACTGGATTGGACGAAAATTCTATAAGAATTCGTTCAATTATAGATTCTACTATTAGGGAGCAAGAAGCAGAGAGAGTAAAGAACCTAAGAATGTATTATGAAACATTATTAGACGAATCTCTTGAACCTAGTAGTACTTTCTATAACGAAATAAAAGAAGTTGGATATAATCTTGAAGATGGAGAAAACATCTTTAATATGGATAATCCAAGAGATGCAGTAAACTTCTACTGGCTAATGGAGACAGAAATGATTGCACCTTCATTAGATCATTTAGAAAGTGGCAAAGTAAGTCGTACTGCAGTTCGCTTCTACGTGTATGATGGAGAGGTAGAGACTAAATCTACATTTGAGCGTAAGAAGAAAATTAACAGTGCAATCTCTACACTTGATAACATGAGTGTTATTAAGCGTAAGAAAGTTCAGAAGCTTATTGGATTAGGTCTTAGTAACCTAGCAGGGGAAGAAGAAGTATACAATGCAATTGATGAATACTTAAGAACTTCTTCTAATGCTTTAGGTATAGACCCAATCACAAACTTTAACAAGATAGTATCTCTATCTGATGATTTGTTAGAAGTTAAGACTTTAGTAAAGGAATTAATTGAAGCTAGCATTGTCAGAGTAAAAGGAGGTATTATTTATGAAGGTGAGCACATCTGGGCAAAATCAGTTGAAGAGTTTGAATTATTCTTAGCTGATCCAAAGAATACAGAAGCTTATGAAGCATTCAAAGAAAAGTATGCTAATAAGGTGAGGATAAACAGCCTGTAAGGGCCTTAAATATAATAGACAATGATATCAGTAGAGGAACTAATTTACGAGTTTAAACTAGCCTTAAATAAAGTAACTAGGCAAGATAATGTAGATATTCCTGTTGAAGATATCATTGTCTATTTAAATAAAGCTCAATTAAGTTGGGTTGAAACAAAACTCAATACTAACAATGCTTTAAGAGTTGGTTATGATTCTATACGTAAAAGAATAGATGATTTACAAATTCTTAAGGAAACAAACATTGAGCTTACAACTACTAAAACGAATAACCTGCGACACCTTGGCTACAAGTGTCCGCTAGATAAATTAGAGAACTATATGTTCTACGTAAGTTCTTATTCTGTTGCTCAGAAAAATTCCTGTGAAGGTATTATTTCTAACGACTTAGTAAGATCTGGTGATTTAGAAACACGGTATTTAGACATTAATCACTCCCCCTCATTTGAATGGAGGACAACATTGGCAACATTGGGAGATAATGAATTATATGTTTATACTGATGGTTCTTTTGACATTAGTAAAGTTTTCATCAACTACCTTCGCTATCCGCAAAAAATTGACATCCAAGGTTATACAAAGTTTGATGGTACTAGTTCACTGAGTCAAGATTCTGAATTACCTCTTTATGCTAAAGATGATTTAGTAAACTTAGCTGTAAAGTTTGCAGCTCAAGCAAATGACAATCAGGCACAAGCTGTATTTGCAGAAGATCGTTTTATGAAAAACTCTGAATAAAAATAAAATAAAAAAATTATGTCACACAAAGTAACACAAATCTTTGCTCCTAACGCTATTAGCGCTGCGAGCACTACCCCTGCAATCGCTGTTAAAGGATTGGCAGCTTTTACTCCTGATTTAGCAACTAACTTAGGTGCTACTCCAGCTACTCCAGCTGAATTCAAATTAGTTTTCGGTACTGGTAGTACTAAATTTGGTACCTTCAAATCTAGCACAATCAAGCAAAGCAACATTTTGTCTGTAACTAAGACTAATGCTGATTTGTCTGTAACTCAACAAGTAACTCACTTGGGTTATGATGGAGTTTCTACTGCTACTCCTACTTTCGCTTGTGATGAAGAGTACGTAGTAACTATCAAAATTGATGAGTACTGGTCTAAAGGTGTTTTCCAACCAATGATCCAAGAGTCTGTACGTGTAAAAACTGCATGTTGCGATACTTGTTCTGGTGGTTGTGATGCATTGGATGCTGAAACTTACATGGATGCTATCGTTACTGCAATCAACGAAAATCCTTTGTTGTCTAAGTATGTAGTAGCTGCTAAAGTTGGATCTGGTACTGATTGGGGTGTAAGCTTAACTGGCCTTGCTCTTGATGAGTTTGGTAATGCTTGTGTTCCTGATGCAGTTCCTTACGTATTCAACTTAGTACGTTTCAAGGTATCTGTTCATGCAGGTCCTTACAATACTCAAGATTTCGATATCGAAGATACTTGTGCTCCTTGGGCTATCACTTACACTACTGGTATTAAATATCCTATCGGTGCTAAGGCTGCTATGGCTGAATTAGAGCGTAACTACTTCGGTAACAACTTGCCTGCAACTCACGAAGCTCGCAGATACTGGAATCCTATCTACAACAACGATTCTGATGTATTCTTGTTTGTAGATGATTACACTGCTGCTGATGGATTTGAGATGTACGAAATTACTTATTTGGAAGATTCTCCTGTAGGATTTGAAAATAAAACTCGTAATGCTCACTCTGTTATCCTTTTATCTGAAGAGGGTGGAGCTGGCGAAGCTGGTATTCGTGATTTTGTTAACGCATTGTGCGGAACTTCTTTCGTAGACTAATTAAAGTCTAGCTTGATATAAAGGGAGAGTTAATCCTCTCCCTTTATTTTTAATTAAAAAGAGAATAATTTAAAACATCTCTTTACAAATTTTTTTAAAAGTATATTTTTGTATTAATTCCCCCTAACTATTTATGAATATTCATCGTAACCTAGAAGTTTTAACTGCAAAAGATTGTGCATATCTTTCAGTTTTGGATACTTCTTTTTATCCTTCACCAATAGACAGTGCTAATTTATCTATCACTGTTCCAGGTTATGATACAGCTTTTGAGTTTGAATTTACTTTAGGGGAAGTAAATGTTTTTAACTCATACTCATTTGGTTTTACTACAAACCAAACACAAGATTTTTCTGAACTCCCTGATGGAGTTTATATTATTAATCTTACTACTTGTCCTGATACAGGAGAGTGTGTAAGATACCATTTAAGAACTTGCAAAATTAACTGTAGACTTGCTGCACAGTGGGCACAGTATGTAGATTGTTGTGATGATGAAAAGGTTCTTAATGATTTAGATAGAATTGAATTCTTGCTTAAGGGTGCAGAAGCTCACGCTGATTTATGCAACCCAACAAAAGCAACGGCATTATATAGAAAAGCAGATGACTTACTTAGAAGAATTGAGGGAAATTGTTAAGACAGATTTAGCAAAGTCTGCTTACAAAGAATTGTTAAGTATAACTAACTTAACAAAATCCTCATATAAACAAGGTAAGCATTTGATGAGGTATCTCAAATACATGGATTGTTTAGATTGTGATACAAACTCAACTTTAAAACTTAAAATAAAACGTAAAACTAAATAAAATGGCTACCTGTTGCAAAACTAATACTTGCGTTGAGATAGTACCTTCCGGTTGTGTAAGGTATACAGGAACAGCAGTACCAAACGGTTTAATAGCCAAGCAGAACTACTGTGATCCTTATCTTAATGAAATTATAAATCTATTTGATACTTCTATTACTAGTTTAGATAAGAGAGTAGGCTTAGATAAAACTTCTTTTGATTCAGCTAATAACGCATGTGGAGTTACTCCTGTATTAGATTTAACTGGTTATACAGTTGAAAATAATCAATACTATTCTTCTGAGGTTGTTAAAGGGCTTGTAGGTGTTATATGTGAATTACGTTCTCGTTTAAATTATATTACTTCTGAAAGCATTGAAACTAATGAGGGTAATGTATTTTGGGAAGACTTAAAATTAAGTACTGACTTTGTTAACTGGTATGTTGCATTTAAACGTGATAATGCTTGTTTAAATGATGATAGTGTTTGTGGTACAGGTTTACCAGTTACACTTAGAGACTTATTAGAAAGAATGTTAACTATGATTGGCAACTGTTGTTGCTCATAATAAATAAATAAAATGGCTACTTGTACAAACTGTTACGGAACAAATACTGTTCAACCTTGTGATTCTGTAGGATGTCTTTCGACAAACTACGGTAAGTGTATTACCTATAGTGGTTCTAATCTATTTTGTCAATCAGGATCAATTGCAACTTTTACCTTTACTGGTACTGCTGTTGCTCCTACCACTGATACTTCCGTAGTTGCTTCTGCAACAGGAGGTAATGGAACTGACGCTACTTTTACTGTAATACGTAGAGCAGGTACAACTGTATATGAAGTAACCTTAAGTAACATAGGAGCAAATTATGAGGTTTCTGATATCCTAACAATTCCAGGAACTTCTGTAGGAGGAACATCTCCTGCTAATGATATTACTATTACAGTAGCTACTTTAAGCGCTGTTATAGCAAATGGAGATAACTTAGACACAATCATCTCTAACTTAAATAATAGACTTTGTTTAGTAGCTTCTACAAGCCCTAGTGGATTAGATTATACTTCATTTAACTACGGTTGTTTAAGAGTAGGAGGTAATTTAGAAGGAGTAGGTACAGCAATAACTACCGCAAAAGATTTTACTGAGGCTGTTGCAGCTGCTTTGTGTTCTATTAATACAAGACTTAAAGGGGTAGAACTTCCTCCAATCATTGTAGATAGTTATTTTGGTGGAACACTTGTAAGTGGGACCTCTACTCTAACTGAAATTCTTAATGAGTATGGTGGATCAATTGGAGATTTAGATGCAAAATTCACCGTTAATTCTCCTACAACTTGTGGCATTTTTACAAACCTTACAAGCATTACTACTAAACCCTCATCAACTGCTTCTTTAGGAACTTGGTTTGATTGGGTAAGTACTAACCTTTGTACTATTTACGGAGAGATTGACGCTACTCTAAGTACTATAGCTAGTCAATTTACTTATACTAACTTAACTCTTTGGGGAACAAATACTCCTTATCCTAGTCCAGGAGGAATTACTTTTATAGATACATCTTGTCTACCTGGAGGTCTAGCTAACGATAGAGTTATGTCTGCACTTCAGTTAGTAACAGATGAACTTTGTTCTCTTAAAACTGTTGTAGGTTCTGGAGGTTCTACTAACTATACTGTTAATTGGAATTGCTTTACAACTTATGGTTCTGGATCTTTATTTAATATTCAAGGTTTACCTGCATTCTTAAATACAACAACTTTACAGGGACACTTAAATCAAATTGCAAGTGCGCTTTCTGATTTAAACATTACTTTTGATAGTTCTGATTTTACTGTAACATCTGGGCCATGTGGTCCTACTATCCAGTTAGCTTCAGGATCTACCTTTAGTTGTGCTTCTTTATCTAGTTGTGTATTAAGTAATTTAGGTGACGTTTTTGTTAATGCTTTGAGTCAAAATCAAATATTGATTAGAGACTCTAGTAATACTACTTGGTTTAATGTAGACCAGACTATTAAAATAGGTACACCTAATGGAGGTAATTTAGGAACTTCTTACCAATATAAAGATTTTGCTTATGATGGAGTAACTGGAGATTTTACATCTTCAATTAATTTGCCTATTGTAGATGCAGGATTGCTTTTACAAAGTACATTGTTACCATCTGCTTTCACTCTTACACATGCAATTTTATACAGTCAGTTACCTCAACTAAGAGTTAATAAATCTTCTGGAAGAATTGAGCCTGAGATTGCCCCTGGATTTTTACTACAAAATGTTTCAGGTATACCTTATACTATTGCAAATAATGTAACTCTAGATATTTTTGAATATTCTAACACAAAATTTCATGCTGGTTCTGAATTACATATACCCGTAAGTGTAATTGAGAAAACTGGAGCTACGGCTTTTTCAGCAGTAAGGCATATGGCTTTACGAGTAAATGCAAATAGTGTAAATAATCAAGTCTTAGGTTTAACAAATATTTCGGGAGACGATATAACTATTCCTGCTGGATTCTACCTAGAAGTTTATTTTGGTGGAGTTAGTTGGCCAATGGTATTGTAAAATATTGACGGGGTTTTGGTTGGTTTTCCTGTCGCTGAAATGGGCCTGTTAATTCAGGCTCTTTTAGTTTTTAGATAAAATACTAACTTGACAACAGTGTTGAATTATACTATATTTGTATCAACCGATACTATATAGATTTAAAAATAGAATCTAAATATACAATGGCAACTAACGCAGAATTGATTTCTCGAATTAAGAACTCCAATAAGTTCTTATCTGACGATGACTTAATAAGTGATCGTTTTATCTATTCATTATTAAAGCAAAAAGCATCGGTACTAATTAAGCGAGAAGCTAACCTTAGAAAACTACAGGGATCAGACAACGTATACCAAGGTTATGAGTGTCTTCATTTAATTCCTGCTAAAGGTTCTGAGTGCGATTTAAGTTGCCCAGTTATGCGTTCTAAAAACCAATTACCTGATATCGAAGAAGGATTATATTCTTACTTTATTCAGGGGGTTTTTAATACATCTAATTCTGAAGAAATATTTCCAACAACTATTAGAGATTTTATTAATCATAGTCGTTTACGTATTAAAAGCCCTAAAAAGTTTTATACGATAAAAAATAAATATTTATATGTTTTAGATCCTGATGTAGAATGTATTAATATGTATGCATATTTTACTGAATCTATAGAAGATATAGATGGTAGTGAATGTTTAAGTATGTATGATAAAGAGTTTAAAATTCCTGCATATTTAACTGATTCATTGATAGAACTATGTAACCAGTCTTTAATTAATTATCGTAAATCTCCGATAGAGATGGAAGATAATAATAGAGATGAGCAACCATAATAAATGACCAAACCAAACCAAGAAAACCAGCCAAAAGAAAAGCAAAGAAAAAGACTTCCTTCAGATATAAATTGTAGTACAAAAGAGTATTATAAAAAATTTATAAAGGAGACAGGTCGAACAGATATTACTTATGAAATGTTTTCGGAGATTCCTTCCTTAGTTCATGGAAGGATGATGGAGAAACTTTACTCACAAAGTTATTTTATAAGAATACCTGAATTAGGATCTTTGAAACTTTTGAAAATAAAACCTTTAATAACTGGCCAAGCTAGAATTGATTGGGATTACTTTCAAAAAACTGGGGAACGGGTGTATAGAAGAAATAGTCACACTGGTGGTTACATGTTTAAGATACACTTATATACTTATGGAAAGAAGTATCCAATTTATAATTGTTTCCACTTCTACCCAAGTAGGTCCCACAAAAGAAACATGGCTAAATTAATTTTTCAAAATAAAATAAAGTAATATGTTCTACGAGAACCTTCAGTATATAAGTTCAGACTCTTTACTTGCAGAAGTAAAACAAGAATTAAAATCTTACTTTGAGTCTGGAGCAATATCAGAGATATTAATTCCTACTTTTATTGACCAAGCTTTAAGAAAACTTAGAGTTTTGGCTTTAAAACCTGAAGAAGCAGTTCTGCATTTTCAAAACTATCAATCAGAATTACCATGTGATTTTGTTTTATTAGATAGAGCTATGATGTATGATCACCAAGTAGAGTGGTCTACTGGTGTATCAGCTGTTGAAGGACATTATTATAAATCTATAGACTGTACTAATTGTACTGATTGTACTCCGAAAGAGGAAGTTTATGAAGAGATTACAGTAGCAAGTAATGCAGGTTTTAATCTTAAATTAAAAAAACCTACTTGGATTAGAGTATATCATGCTTCAAAACAATACTGTACAGAAGGTTGTCAGAACCTTTCAGTTTCATCTGAGGACGTTCTTCAGATATATAACAACTCCAAAGTTTCTTCTACTTTTGAAACTGGCTGTGTTTATATTAGATATTTTTCTCGTCCTGTTGATGATAATGGGATTCCTATGATTCCTGAAATCTTAGAAGTAGAAGAGTACATAAAGTCTTATTTAAAGTTTAAATTCTTTGAGATGCTTTGGCATTCAGTTATGGATGAAAGTGTTAATCAAATAGTTTCTAAGTTTCAATATTACAAACAAGATTACTTATCTAAGCTACAAGCTGCTTTATCTTACATGATGACGTATTCTCGTCAACAAATAGCAGATAACACAGTTAAACAAAAACAGAGATTTTTTAAATACCATATAAAGTAAGATGGAGAATAAAGTAAATCAAAACATTTCTGGCCTAAATCTAGATTCAGTTAATTGGCAGATTAAAGATGGGTTAGTTACCTATGCTTTAAATGCTAATATACAGGGTTTTGACGGAGAGTCGTTTACTTATACAAACGAGCCATCTAATCAAGTATGTTATAATTTTGAAGGTGTTAAACCTGGATTTCAAATTATAGGAACTCTACCTATTATTGAACAAAATAAATTAGTTGTTTTCTTAACACATCCAGATGGAAGATCTGAGATAGGTGTGGTAGAGAAACTTGACAATGATTGCCAAACTATAGAAACCACAGAAAAAGATTGTGGATGCCCAGAGGGAACTATAGTAGAGGGAGAACTAGTTGAGACTTTAGATGCAACTACTGTTGAAACTTTAGTATGTCCTCCGGGTTATACATATAATTCAATTTTTGGTACTTGTGTTGCTGACGTTATTCAATATGTTAATGCAACCAAAACAACTCAAACTTTTACTTTAGCCAATACTACAAATATTGTATTTGGTAATGAAGATGCTGTTTTATATGATGAAGGTTACGACATAAAAGGATATGGTGGAGATGGTACTTTTGATAGTGGATTAACAAAACTATCTGCTAACTTTTGGAGAAACACCACCTATTACGGAAGCACTGATAGTAGAATTAACCAAGTAGCTGTTACTATGGGAAGTGGTTCTCAGCCTAACTTTTGGCATGAGTTCGTAATTAACCTTTGTGTTCCTGAAGAAACAGTTTATTATATTGCATTAGCTGCAGACAATTCTTTTAGACTAGATCTAGATAATCAAATAATACTAGATCCAACAGAATCAGCAATTGTTGATATTCCTGGAGATGATGATCAGTGGAATATTAATGTTAATGGAGCAGTTCCCCCAGATCCTAATAATAATAGAATCTCCTATGAAAGATTTCATATCTACCCAGTAAGACTTACTCAAGGCAGTCATGCTTTAAAAGTAGGTTATGTAGATTACGAGATTCCACAAATGTTAGCAATGGAGATATATGATAATACTCCTGCTGAGATTATTGCTGCTACAACTGCTGATGATTTAAATATTATATGGTCTACTGGAAGTCAGGAGACTATCGAAACTATAATAAGTGCTTCTTGTCCTGATGGATTTGAATTAGGTACAGATGGCAATTGTGAGTATGGATGTAAGTCTATAGCCCAAATAACTCCAGAAACCGTAATAACTCAAGTAAACTCTTGTTGTGTATATACGCCACTAATTACCGATGACTGTAATACAGTAGATTGCCAGCCGTCTGCATTTAGTAAAGATAATTGTTGTTTAAACTTTTCAATAGAATATCCCATTGAGGCTGTTTATCGTTTAGATGAATGTGAGACTAAGATATTCTTTATTTCTAAAAATAATCCTCCTCGTAAATTTACATTAGAAAAACCTTTAGGAGATGATGGCTGTGGTAATGACATAGAATGTTTAGACTTAGCTTGTCCTAATTTTGATATCTTTCCTAGCTACTGTCACCCAAAACTAAATCCTATTGCTGTAGAGAGTGGGGGAAGATTAAAGGCGGGTGTATATTCTTTTGCTATTAGTTACTCAGATAAAGAAGGTGGAGAGATTACTGATTATCACGATTTATCTAATCCTATTCCTATTTTTGAGAGAAAGATTACCGAACAAACTGGTTATGAAACTTCTCAATCTATTAAAGTAAGAATAGAAAATAGTGCAAATAACTTCTACTATTTTAATTTAATAGTAGCTGAGAATATAAATGAAGTAACTACTTATCATTTAGTAGGAACTTATAAAATTAATTCAGATGGAGTTAATGAGGTAGTATATACAGGAGACTATAAATCTACTTTCTCTGGTATAGCTCCTTTAATTAGGACCCCTCATTATGATACTGCAGGTATTATAGAAAAGCAGAATGACATTTTAATGTTAGCTGATTTAGAGCAGACTCCTGAGTACAATTTTCAACCTTTTGCAAATCAAGTACAATTACTTTGGGAGACTGTTGAAATGCCTTCTGATGGTAAATTTGATTACTCTAATCCAGAAGTAGCTTACTTCTTTAGAACTTATCAAAGAGACGAAGTATATCCATTCGGTATTAAGTTCAAGTTGAAGAATGGTAAGTATACAGATGTATTTCATATACCAGGAAGAGCTATAAATACTTATACTGCAGATGATACTTCTTTAATTCCTGAAACTAATAAAGACGTATTTCTAGTTGATAATGATTGTATCAAACCTGTAACAAATAGTTTGCCCAGATGGCAAGTATATAATACAGCAACTAGTGAAGGTACTTCAATAAAAGACCCAGAACAAGCTGAGTATGTAGAAAAACAGTTTAATTGTAAAATACCAGTTAAAGAGAAAGGTAGATTTTCTTATTGGGAATCTACAGAAAAGTATCCATGTAATCCTAAGATATGGGGAGATCTAGCAGATCAACCTATAAGACACCATAAGTTTCCTGATTCTAATATATCACATATTCACGAAGGTCTAGGTACTGAGAAGGATTTTGAATCTGAATCTTATATGTACCCTATTGGAGTTTCCATAGATGATCAACATTTCCAAGGATTACTAAACGAACCTAGTGATGTTGCTTTAGGGTTAAAGTATACTGTTTATGATCCTATACAAAAAACATACATTCCTATTAGAGATTTAATTTGTGGATTTGAGATAGTTAGAGGTAATCGTGTAAATAACAAATCTGTAATTGCAAAGGGATTAGTATATGACGTAGGAAAGTATGAGGAAGAAGATGAAAATGGTAGAGTAGTAAGATCTTATTACTACCCTAACTATCCGTATAATGATTTAAGGGTAGATCCTTATTTGGCAAATAAACCTTCTTGGTATGATGATGGTAATAGAGGAGGTTCATTAGGAACTCCTTTTCAACAAGATCCCTTTAACTATCAATTATTAGGTGGGCAAAGATTACAAGATAGATTTACTTTCTATTCTCCTGATACTAGTTTCCAAATGCCAAAAATTGGTACAGAGCTTAAACTAGAGACAGTAGAATATGGATACGTATTAGGACACTTTGTACCAGTAGATGAACACCCTGAGTATAAATTTATTGATATAGGTTCAACAATCAGTATATTTATATTAGGAGCTTCTGCAGCATTTTTAATCAAAGGAGATATAGCTCTTAGTCCTTCAGTAGGACCAAGTGCAGGTTTGACTACTAATAGTGCCAATCAAGTAGCTCATACTCAACTACTTTATGATATATTTGAGAAACTTATTCCTTATACAAATTTTGCATATCAATATAATTCAGTAGCTGCTTATAATAATTTTAGACAGATTCCGAATACAGGAAATAAAAGAAGATTTTTAGATATAGGAAAATACATAGATTCTAAGATATCTAGTGTAGAGGACGATGCGCCTGTACATAATAGATTAAGAGAATCTAGTGTATATCTCAAAACTAACGATACTTTTATACAGCATGTAGGACCTGGTTCAAATTATGACGATAGTAGATATGTAATATCGGAAATAGTTAATCCAGATATTCAAAAAGATCCTACTAGAATTGATTCATCCAGAAAGACTAGAGCTTACTATACTTCTATAAAAAGAAACTTTGTTAACCAGTATGGACAGATTGAAAACATACGTTATGTATCCACAGGATATATTAGAGAACTAGAGCCTTACAGAGTAGCAGATAAAGTTATATTAAAACCTAAATACTACCCTGCTTTTGGAGGAGATACTTTTATAAACAAGTTTGCTCTTAAACGTAAGCATTCTTTCTTTACTCGTAACTTAGTAAATCTTCCAGCTAAAGTAAATGATATGCCAATGGATTATTGGTTATATCCAAACTTGGCTTATCCTAGTTATTATATAGGAACTACTTCTGAAGAACTTAACTGGGTTCAATTAATTGCTCTTCTTACTGCTGCTGGGTTCGCAATTGGAACTACTATAGGTTTAGTTGGCAGTTCTAATGTAACAGGTACTGTAAATGTTGCACAGACAGCTTCAGTAAGTTCTCTTCAATTGGCATTAAGCCTACTCTATGATATTAAGAAGCCAAAAATAAATATAGACGACTCTACTGCTCCAGTATCAGCTATCTACAAAAAAGGAAAATTTTATACAGCTTCTTATGGTATTCCTATTTTCTTTGTAGAGTCTGATATTAACGTAGACTTTAGACATGGAAGAGATGATGATAAAGAAAACTTCTATCCTAACGTAGGAGATGAAATACCTGATGAGTGGTTAAAAGAAGTTAATGTTCCTATTAAGTTTGATAACTTCTACCATTATAACGCAACGTACTCAGCTCAGAATATATCTCCTAATCTTTCTTATGATATTGATGATCCAGATAAGTCTTGTGTAATAGCTCACCCTAATAGAGTAATTTACTCTGCAAGCGCAAGCACTACTAAATACTTTACTGATGGTTGGCAGACATTTAAAAGAGGTAATTTCTTTGATTTCCCTAAAGAGGGCGGCAGATTGATTAATCTTACTTCAGGAGAGAATGAGTTGGTATATGCTAGATTTGAAAACACTACTAAGATTTATGGAGCAAGAGTTCAAATTGAATCTACATCTCCTGTACAATTAGAAGTAGGAGATGCTAGTATGTTTAAACAAAAACCTCAAGATATCAGTAGATCAGATCTAGGATATGTAGGTTCACAACATAAAGCACAAGTAAGAACAGAGTTTGGAACTTTCTTTGTAGATGCTAAACGTGGTCATATTTACCAATTATCTAAGCAAGGTTTTGCAGAGATTAAATCAGAAACAAACTTTAACTGGTTTAAGCAGAACCTACCTTTTAAGATATTGAAATACTTCCCTAATGTTGATACTGACAATCATGCAAAAGGATTAGGTATTACAATGGGTTGGGATGAAAGATTTGAACGAGTATTTATCACTAAATTAGATTATGTTCCTGTAGATAAAAATCAAATTGTTTATGATGAGGAATCTAAAAAATTCTTTATAGGAGGAACAAACTTAGAAGCATTGTTTAGTGATACTAGTCTTTGGGAGAATCATTCTTGGACAATAGCATATTCTCCAAAAATGAAGAACTTTATTTCTTTCTATTCTTTCTTACCTAATTACTACATACCTTTAATTGGGAACTTCCAGACTATTACTAATAGACCAGAAGGAGCTTCAACTTGGAATCATAACTTAAACTCACTTACATACCAAACCTATTATGGTAAGTTATATCCATATATCTTAGAATACAATGTAAAGAATTTCCCTAAAACAGCGGTAACTAATTCTATTACACTAATACAAGATATACAAGAGTACTATTCTGATTATGAATTTTATTCTATATCGACTGCAAATAATAAGAATTTAGCAAACTTTACTAAGGCTATTATCTATAATAAAGAGCAGTCTTCTGGTATAGTAAATTTAATTCCTGAAGAGTTTGGTTCTACTCGTCAAAAGATAATGTATCCTAGAGCCACTATAAATGGCATAGAAACGCTTATCTCTAGAAGAGAGAATGTTTATACCTTCAATGGATTTTGGAGCACTACAAACCAATCTAGTGGCCATCCAGTATGGTCTACTAAGTGGGTAGACATTAGGAATCAATATCCTATAGATAAAGTTCCTAATACTAAGACAGTAGTTCCGTCTAGTATCAGTTATCAAAAACAAAAAATTAAATCTGATTTTTGTAGAGTAAGACTAATACAAGATAAACATAGTCGTTATAGATTCATCAACCATTTACAAATAACTCAAACCAACTAACTTTAATAATTATGAAAGAAAAAGAACTTTTCACCACTATTAAACCTGAGATATGTTTAGGTCAACTATTTCAATCTAGAGATATGATGCACCTAGCTCATCTTCAAACCACTAGCTATGCAGCTCACAAAGCTTTGCAGAAGTATTATGAAGGTATCCTAGATTTAACGGATACTTTATTAGAAGCTTACATGGGTACTTTAGGAAGAAGAATTAATTTAAAAATTCCTGCATCTGAGTACACTAATCCTGAATCTCATTTAAAATATTTGAAAGAGTATATTATGAAACATAGAGCAGTCTTTGGTGCAGAAAATACTCACCTACAAAATATAATAGATGAGATTATTGCACTAATAGCGCAAACTCAATATCTATTAACTTTACAATAAATAAAACTATGAAACGTTTAAAACAAGCATACTCTAAATGCATGTCCTGTGGTGGCAAAATGAAAAAGGGAGGTAAGTGGATTAAATCTGCTATTAAAAAACCTGGATCATTTACTGCACAAGCTAAAAGAGCTGGAATGTCAGTCCCTGAATTCCGTAAAAAAGTATTAGCTAATAAAAATAGGTATTCTGATACTACTGTACGTAGAGCTGTTCTAGCTAAGACTTTATCTAGAATGAACAGGGGAGAAGCTGGTATGGTGGTACCTAGAGTTAATGGTACTGTTATAGCTTCAGCTCCTAGTACGCCAAAACAAGGACAATCTTTTACAAGTAGAAAAAAAAGGATCATCTAACCTAAAGCTAAAGCTAAGTTAAGGAAGATATGAAACAAATGATTAAACGTAAGGATGGTTCTTATTCTCAAAGAGGATTGTGGGATAACATTCGCAAGAATAAAGGTTCAGGCAAAAAACCTACAGCTGAAATGCTTAAACAAGAGAAAAAGATTAAAGCTAAATCTATGAGTATGGGCGGCAGACTTAAACAAGCCTACATGGCTAAAGGAGGTACTATTGCCAAAACAACTAAAGGTAAAGGAGCTAACTATCGTCCTACTAAATCAGGAGCAGGTATGACAGCTAAAGGAGTTGCAGCATATAGAAGAGCTAATCCTGGTTCTAAATTAAAAACTGCTGTAACCGGTAAAGTAAAACCTGGCTCAAAAGATGCTAATCGAAGAAAGTCATATTGTGCTAGATCACTAGGACAATTAAAACGTTCTTCTCAGAAAACTCAGAATGATCCTAACTCAAGAATTAGACAAGCACGTAGACGTTGGAAGTGTTAATTAGAGAGACATGGCATTAAAGAATACCTACCAAGCTAGAAAGCGATTTACTAAAACTCCTGTTAAGTCAACAGGTATGTGGTATCAAGAAGAGGACGTAGTTGTTCCTTCTAATCAAATAACTATGAAAGGCCCACAAGGGCAGCCTGATTACTTTAAAAAACCTATACTAGGTATAGGCATGCAATCAGGTCAACAACAAGTTATGCAGCCTGGTGAAGAATATCTTTTTCCTAATGATCAATCTGTATTTGAACGTAAAATGCAGAATGGTGCTATTAATCTAACTAAGGAGATTGGAGCTTTAAAACCTAAAGAAGATACATTTGGTGAAGTGCTTAACTACGCAGATTTAGCAACAGATGTTATGCAAGCAGGTCACTTTATTCCTCATCCTGTAGGTCAAGCTGTAGGATATGTTGGAGATTTTGCCGGAGCTGGTATAGATGCTTTACAATCAATAAGAAACATATCTCAAGGAAATTACACAGATGCTGCAGTTAATGCTGGTTTAGCATTATTACCTTGGGGTGCAGGAAAACAAGGATATAAAAGAGCTAACTCCTTAATTAGCGGTAAAGGTTCTGGTTACTATAGACCTTTACAAGCATTACCTCATTTAAGAAATAATCCTGTAATAAAAAAAGGTATTGGTTGGAATAGAGCTACTTTAGGTGCTAATGCTTTAGAAGTAGGTTCAAATATAAATTTAAACAATAATCAAAATAATGATTTTGGTGGGTATCAAGACAATACTAGATTAGCTCCTTCAGTTAAACCTGAACAACTATGGTACACTCCTCAAATGTGGGACAATTCTGTAGATAGAGGAAGAAAGAATAATCAAATGCAGAACGGTGGATTATTACCTACACCTTCTGTTGGAGTTGATCCAGAGATGATGTTTAGAGATAAGTATAATACACAACTTAATTCTGAAGAACAAAAACAATTTGAGTCTTGGGCAGATAAAGAATCTAAACGTCAAGGTAGAGATATCTTAATGGATATGGGTGCTTATGATGTTACAGGATTTTGGAAGTCTGGAGACTATAAAAGAATGGATTCAGATAATCATGGATCTGATAACTGGAAAAAACCAAATCATCCTACATTTAGTAATCAATCTAAATATCATGGAGCAGATGGTTGGTATGGTGGTTACTGGACAGATAAAGCAGGTTATCAACCTTCTAAACAAACACTAGAAGCTTATGGTCCTGATTATTATAATGAAATGTTTCAATCTGAGCCAGGTAGATCTGAGTATTTAGATCTTAGTAGATATGAGTCTGGACAGAATAAACCTACTCCTTTTATTTATCAAAATGGTGGAGAAAGATCTACTTCACAAAATCCTACTAAAATATCATCTGTTAATGTAAAAGGTAAAATGCCAAAAGTAAATTGGTATGAATCTATTAATCCTAGAAATTGGGGACTTAGAGATTATTCTGCTGTAGATGATTATAGTACAGCTTATAATCGTGCCAAGTCATCAGGACAAGATGAATTTTATTGGAAGGATAAAAGATACAATACTAAATATGCAGGATCTATAAATGAAGAAATTGCAACGTATGGTGTAAATGGTCAAAACGTAAATCCCGATGATTATATAACGGTATATAAATATCCTTATTTAGATGAAGTCTATTCTCCTTCTCATATAGCAGCTGATCAATCGGGGCAAATTTTAAACTATATTGGTAATGAGAAACACTGGAATTTTGGAAAGTATCTTTCTGATAATAATATATCTATAAATACTGTGTGGGATATTCCTACAGTTGATTATGGACCTAGGGGTAATCATGGGTATTTTACAACAACATCAATGCCTGAAGAGTCAAAAAGTGTAAAAGAATATAGAGTTTATGGTGCAGATCCTCTTACTTTTTTTAAAAAATCTAGAGAACTTAACTCTAAAAGTGATTGGAATTTATTAACTAATAATTGTGCAGATAACATGTGTGATGCTTTTGGAGTACCAAGAGATAAGTCTATAACTACCCCTAACAGCGCATTAGAAAGAATTAGTAAAAAATATCCTACATTAGAAGTTACAGGAAGATCTCCTCAAAGCGTTTATAGATACGGAGGATCGTTAGATCAATATCAAGAAGGTGGTTATACAATTGCACCTGGAGATACATTCTTTGGCATTGCAAATAAGTTTGGTGTTACTAGAAAAGAAATGACTGGTAGCAATCCAGATGTTAATTTTGAAAAGATTAAAGCAGGTCAAAGATTACGTGTACCAGAAACATTTGATACAGCACAAGGATATCCTACTGGATACTTTGAAACAATGACTCCTGCAACATTTGATGCAATGGGTAAGCCTATTCCACAAGTTGCTCCAAAACCTAAAGTTACTCCTCAACCTACTTCTAATGTTGAATTAGGTCCAGATATATTTTTAAGACAAGCTTTTGCTGAATCTACATTCAATCCAAATGCTAAGTCTCCTGCTGGTTATATGGGATTAGCTCAAATAGGTAATGATGTAATTGCTGACTATAGAAAAGCTACAGGTGCAGCTAAGGTAGATCCTTACAATCCTGCAGATAATGCTAAGGTTCAACAGTGGGCAATGAATCAAATTTATAATTCTGAATTTGTAAATAAAGAAAATCAAGATCCAAGTGTACGTTTAGCTAAAACATTAGCAAGCTATAATTGGGGAAAAGGTAATGTAAGAAACTATCTTACTAAACAGAAAAAGAAAGGGGTTGATATCTACAACTCTATGGATTGGGTAGAAGGACTTCCTAAAGAAACTAGAGACTACATTCATAAGATTCAAGTTGGAGATATGAATGACTTTGAAAAACAATTTAATCAAGCTAAGTCTAATAAAAAATATTCTCCATATATAAATCTATATAAAAAGAAAAATGGAGGACTTCAAACATCTTATAATAAACGTAATAAATTTAAAAAATAATGGCAAAGGTAAAAACCCAAACTTCAGCCTCCTTTAAAACTAAACCAAAAGTGTCTAGACCAGGAGTGCACTCTAAAACTAAAACAAGTAAATCTAAAACTTCTGCAAACTATTCTAAACCGTATAGAGGGCAAGGTAAATAATTTGCTTTTTTTAATTAATCTATTATATTTGTATATCTATCTATAAACTAATAAGTTAATAACTTATTATGTTATAACTTTTAAAGTTATGAAATTCACTAAAAAATCTAAAAATACCAAAGGTAAGAAATACCAAGTTGGCGGTAATAAGACACCTGAACAAGAGATAGTAGGTAAGCAGTTAGAAATGACTCCAATATTACCTCCCGAATCTTTTCAGCAAATTAAATTAGGAGATACTCAGTTTAGAAATGCTACTGTAACTCCAACTCAACAGCCAGCTACTCAGAGACCTGATTATAATTCAATGCTTACTTTAGGTTTAGGATTAACTAGTGCAGGATTAAACTTTAATCAAGATATACAAAACAGAAGAGACTTACAAGAGTCTATACAACGAAGAGAAAGCGATCCTTTATATGACTATAATTATATGTATGGTAGAACTTCTACAGGAGGTACTGAATATCAACCTATAATTAAAGCTCAAATGGGCGCACAAATACCTGCAAGATACAGTTCTGAAGGTATGATGAATAATGTAGAAATAGAAGGAGGTGAGTTTTTACAGCTTCCAGATATGTCTACTGAAATTGCAAAAGGACCTTCACACTCTAAGGGAGGTATAACTACTACTCTACCGGAAGGCACAAGAGTATTTTCAAATCATTTAACACCGATGGGATCAAAAAAGACATTTGCAAAACTTGCAAAGAAGTATGACAATTCAAAGTATGATGAAATCTTAAATAATAAATTTTCTAAGCAGGTAGATAGAGATACTGCTCTGCTTATGAAAAATAAAAATCAAAAAGTACTTGATCAATTATTTGCAGATCAGCAGATGATGAATGGCAATTCTAATGGTGAGCCTATGGCTAAGAATGGTGCATCTATTGATAACCCAGGATTCCGTGCTTTACCTCCAGCTGTGCAACAAAAGATATTATCTAATATGGAGTATGGAGGATATAGTCTTCCTAATCCTTTATATATGCAAGCTGGTGCTCAGACACCTAATGTAAATGAATTGTATCCTTCTGAAGTGCGAGCTGCTTTAGATATTCTACCTAGTGTACCTCAAAATAGTATACTTAATCCAGGATTTAATGTATCTGCGCCTCAACCTACAGGTTTAGGTTATTCTAGAAATTTAGGTATGAGTAATATTACTCCAGGTACTCAAGAATCTTCTGCTAATTGGACTAATGATCCAACTACATGGAGTGGAGCTGTTGATCACATGTTGTCAGATCAGAATAAAATTAATAAACTACAAAATTCTACTAACCTAGAACAGATACCTACTGAGTCTAAAATTGCAGCAGTTCAAAATCCTTCAACTACTCAAGCTACTTCAACTACTAAGAAAACTTCTAAACGTAGTGTAAAACCTACATTGGGAGATATGATGATGGAAGCAGGTAGAAGTATGACAAGTACTCCTACTGATGCTCAAATGCAAGAAGGTGTTCCATACACTATGGGTTTGTACGACACATCTAATACAGAGGCAGGTGCAATTAGTCCTACAGGCGAATCTGTATATGCTAAATCAAAATCTGTAGAAGATTATGTAGCTCCTTGGATGGATTTAATACCAAATACTTTAGATATGACTGAAGAACAATTCCAGTCTAAAGTATATGATTATGCATTAGAAAATGATCCACAATCTATTGTAAATATGTGGAGTAAGTTTGGTATCACTAATAAGGGTAAAGCTGACAAAGAATTAATGTCTTTAACAAAAGATGGTAAGTTTGACGCTGAAACTTTAAAAGATCCTAAAGTACTTGCTAAATTAAAACAAGCTTATGTAGATGGTAAATTAGGAGCAAGAACTTTAGAACCTACTAAAGGTTCTACTCCTAAAGGAACAGGTACTCCAAATGAACCTGACTTTGGTAGAGAGCTTAAAACTAAAGAAGATTCATCTACTAAACCTAGCACTCCTGATTTCCAGTCTGTAACAGGTAATGATCAAGGGAGATATATAAAACAAGCATTTCCTCTTGATCAAGCAATTCCAGGTATTATGGGATTAGCTGCTGCTCAGGAAACTTTTGGTTATGGTATACCAGAAGTTGATGCTCCTTATTTACGTTCACAAGAAATGAACATTCAATCTCAGTTGCAGAACATAGATAATATGGGAGACGCAGCTGTAAGAAATGGAGCAGATCCTTTAGCAACTTACATTGCTGGAATTAATGCTAAACAACCAGTATTTGAAAGAAAACAAAACTTTGATGCTATGGGTAGAAGTCAAGCAGATATGTTTAATGCTCAAGCTGAAATGCAGAAACAAAGAGTCAATGCAGCTATGTTTGATCGTACTTATAATCAACTTTATGCTCAAGCTCGTGATGCTGGTACTGCAGAAAAACTAGCAGCTGTCAATAATATTCTTGAGAAGAAATCTAAACATGACCAATCAGAGAATCTTAAACAAGCATACATAGATAACTTAACTAGTGCTTATAATGTAGGTGACAGAGGTCCTGGTAGTTTTGATGTTGTTCAAGGTGCTAGAAACCTAGTTAATTATGGATTACCGACTGATGAAGCTATCCAGGCAGCTATGCAAACAAGTACAGCTGTTAA
>Ga0255753_1000732_pt1 | contig 41282 bp, 40 predicted proteins | sample 041ome_10_FD_179953 | JGI IMG/M metagenome (GOLD analysis project Ga0255753, IMG submission 179953) | Coastal salt marsh microbial communities from the Groves Creek Marsh, Skidaway Island, Georgia - 041412US metaG (version 2) | ecosystem: Environmental > Aquatic > Marine > Intertidal zone > Salt... | reverse complement strand
AATACAAATCAACCACGGCGCTACACTTTGGTCTTTTATGTCGAACGCTGCTAGCGTAGGTGTTTATGACGATACTAATTCTAAATGGGCATGGTTTGCTCAACCAAACGCTGGGATAGAATTACTATTTAATGGTGCAAAACAAGCAGAGACTGAAAATGGTTATTTCCTTGCAACTAATCAAATGCGTTCACCTATTTATTATGATAGTGGTAATACCTCTTTTTATATAGACCCTGCAGGTACATCTAATTTAAATGTAGTAAACGCTTTAAACATACAAAAAGATATAGCTCAGGCGGTTGGTTGGGTTCCTACTTATAGTAATTCAGATGTTGACACAGTTAGATGGAACAGCACTGAATATGCAATGGAACTTCAAAGTGATACAGACGGTGCTATTGGAGCTGCTTTTAGAGCTGTAAGAGCTAAAGCTGGAGATAAAATTAGATTTACAATAACAGCTAAAGGTAGCACGGCTTCTACTACAGGCCTTTACTTTAGAATATACTATTACTCTGGTGATTTACCAGATGGTAAAACACACGTTTCACACACAGCTGGTTATAGTTTTGTTCAAGAAGATACTGGCGGAATAACTAATTGGTATGAAAACGGCGCGGTTCCAAGTGCTTGGACTACGTATGAATACGATTATGACATGCCAGCCGATGGTTATGTTTCTTTAGTAACATTAAACTGGACTGGGCATGGTACTAATTCTATATACTACAAAACTCCAGATATACAGTTTCAAAAAGTAAACGACTCTAATTTATTAGATGGATTAGATAGCACACAATTCCTTAGAAGTGATGCATCAGATACTATATCAGGAGATTTAACGGTAAATGGTAATATATATGTAAATGAATTCATATATCATAATGGTGACACAAATACATATCTTAGATTACGAGGAGATGATGCACAGTTAGTTGCAGGAGCAAGAAACGTAATTCGTTTGGATGAAGGAGCTGATCCTGATAAAATACAGCTAGGAGATAGCGCAACCTATACATACACTGATGGAAGCCTTGGCGTAGGCACTTCGACACCAGCACAAAAACTAACCGTAAACGGTGACGCTTCTGCTAGTACATTTTATGACTATAATGATACTGCTAAATATTTAAATCCTGGCGGTTTATCTAGTTTGAGCAGAATATCAGTAGATGGTATTAGAGAACCAGTTACAGTTACATCAAACAATACTAATGCTACGGTTGGAACAATTTATGTTTTAACAGCTAGTTTAACTTTAACGCTTCCTTCTTCTCCTATAACAGGTGAAAGAATTAAAATTTCTAATAGATCAGGAACAACAACGTGTGTTGTGGCTAGAAACGGTAATAATATCATGGGTCTTGCAGAAAACTTAACGCTAGATGTTGAAAACATAGGTATTACTTTAGTATATTCGGGTAATGCTACACAAGGATGGGTAATTATATAAATATTAAAATAAATAAATTATGAGTACAATAACAGGTTTAATTAGTGGCGGTGGCGGTGGTGGTGCTATGACCAACATCTTTACTGATCCTACATATATGATGAGGAGTTTTCTTTGGTCAGCTCAGTTAAGAACAAATGATGAATCAATTAATTCTCGCTCAGCAGATCAAACGCAATTTTGGACGCAGATGAGTAACAATTTTGAATGGTACTCTGCAACACTAACCGCTGCTAATACTTATGTAACACTTGCAGATATTAGTTCCGCCACTAATGGTGGCTTTTTATACAATGTAATCGCTAATGCTTGTTCAGGACAACCTGTTGCGCACACTTCGACAATAAAGATAACTGTAGATGGAACTGCCTATGAGTTTACAGGAGGTCAAAATTCCGCTTCAGTTCTTAATGCCCGACTCTGTATTGGTATGATGTTGGGTGCGTATTCAGTTGGAGTGACTGATTACGAAAACTATGATCCGTTTACTACTTATTGGAATTTTAATTCTGAGGCAGATTCTATAGATACTACAAACAATGTTTATAGTTTTTCAGGGAGATCTATGATACCCACAGCAAGATTTGCAGAGGGATTGAATTTTCAGAAAGTTAGATTTGAATCAAGTATAAAGGTGGAGGTTAAAAGTACATCATATTTTGGCAGTAGCTCAACAAACGATAATGCAGTAGCAACAATAAGATTATTATAATGAACATTATAAATTTAACAGAGGCAAGTAGAGGTGAGAATTTCCAAGATGGGGATTTCATCGAATATCAATACGATAATGGAACTATTGTTCGTAAGCATTGGTATGCTCCAAAAGAATCAACTACTGAAGAAAAGATAGAAGAAGAAAGACAATGGAGAGATGTGGAGTTAAAAAATACAGATTGGATAGTGCCTGTTACAGACCACCCTCAACATGCTGCTTATATGGCTTATAGACAAGAGTTGAGAGACTATCCATCTCAGTCTGACTTTCCTAATGGTACAAGACCTGAAAAACCTTAGTAGTGTTAAAACCTAAAATAATATACAACACGAGGTTTTTAGTTAGTTTATCTGTACTAATGCCAATAGGTGGTATGGCTATATTTCCTTTTATAATACTAAGAGAAAAATATAGAGACGGTGATGATTGGTGGAAACAAAGAGGTGAGCAAATAATAAATCATGAGACGATACATTTTCAGCAAGCACTAGAACTTGGTGTTGTACCTTTTTATATACTTTATGTTTTAGAGTTTATATTAAAACTACCGTTTTACGGCGCTAAAGCATATGAAAACATATCTTTTGAGAGAGAAGCATACTCTAACGATTCAAATTTAGATTATTTGTGTAATAGAAAAAGATACAACTGGATAAAATTAATTTTCAATAAATAACCCTTTAAATTTTTAAAAATGAACATTACTTACGACTGGAAGATTACGGCTTTAAAAAAAGCACCAGAGCTTGACGGATTGTCAAATGTAATCACTCACATTAGATTTGATTATACAGGAACAAATACTGATACAGGTGATACATACACTTTTAGTGGAGCATGCCCTGTTGAAGCACCTAGCGCTGAAAACTTTACTGAAATAACTTCTTTAACAGAAGAGCAAGTTATTGGTTGGGCACAAGCTAATCACCCAACTGATCACATGGACGAAATCATAGGTTCAGCATTGAGAAAAAAGCTTCGACCAACTCTTGAAGATGTAACTGAAATTTCTTGGTTACAAACTGAAGAACAACAGCCTGAGGCTTAAAAAGTTATTTAACCCTGTGATATTCTATTAAGAAAATATTATAAAATTATTTAAAATGTCAACACAAAACAAAATTTCTGAAGAGCAACTCAAATCATTACAAGAGAAAGTTGCAAGTATTCAAAATCTTAATTCTCAGATCGGTATTTTAGAAGGTCAAAAGCATTTGTTACTACACAGAGCTGTAGCTGAGCAAGAGGAACTTCAAAAAATGCAAGGTGACTTAGAAAAAGAATACGGTAAAGTAAGTATCAACATGCAAGACGGTACTTATGAGGAAATTAAAGAAGATCAGGAATAGCATCTGATATTTCTTTAACAAAACCTAGTAAACCATTTTTTAACCATGACCTATTTTTATAGATCCTTCTCCGTATCACAAGGTGGTAGCGGAGTACCCGAAGAAACCAGGAAGCTTTGGGAGCACATTGCTGACAAAAAGAACTGGCGAATTGTTCAATTACCAAATGGGTACTTTCAAGCAGAGTACGAGTACGAAGACGAGTGGAAAGATGTAACACGCAGAGAAACACTAGAAAGTTGTGAAGCTGCAATAGATGCATCGATAGAACACTACCAGAAAAGACTTGAGCTTTTAAAAGGTCCCAAAGTAGTAAAAACCTTTAACTAACCACTACATCACAAATTTAATTTAATGGAATATAATCAACCAAGTGAAATTGTTAAAGATTTATCTTTCGGAAGCGATGCTAGCGAAAAGATAATGAATGGGGTAGGGCAGCTCGCAAGAGCTGTCCAGTCTACCCTGGGCGCTTCAGGTAAATGCGTTATTTACGAAGACGGATTAGGCAAGCCAGTTATCACCAAAGATGGTGTAACCGTTGCTGAATCTGTTGTATTATACGACCCAGTAGAAAACATGGGAGCTACGCTGATAAAAGAAGCAGCGAAGAATACAGTTAAAGAAGCAGGTGATGGTACTACTACAGCTACCGTACTTGCTTATTCTATTTTAAAAGAAGCCAAAAATGCTTTATCATCAGGTGCAAACCTTAGAGAAGTACAGTATGGCCTTGATTCTGGTCTTAAAAAAGTTATCAAATATATTGATAGCGTTAAAAAAGACGTAACAGATAATAAAATATTAAATGTAGCTACAATATCTACAAACAACGACAAAGTGTTAGGCAAAATTATAGCCGATGCTTATGTCAAAGTAGGTAAACATGGTGTAGTATTGATGGAAGAATCTGAGTCAGAGGAAACTTATTTTGAAGTTGTAGATGGCGTTCAGTTTGATTCATCACTTAAATCACAGCACTTAGCTACTAATAATGATAAGGATAAAGCTGAATTAGAAAATCCATACGTTTTAATTGTAGCTTCACCAATACCTAATATCAGAAAAATACAAGCTGTATTAGAATATGTTATAAAGCAAAAAAGAAGTCTATTAATTGTTGCTAAAGTAGAACAGCAACCAATGGCTGCGCTTATAACAAACAAAGTAAAAGGTAACATAAAAGTCAACGTAGTTGATTTACCTGGTTTTGGTTCTACAAGAAGAGACACTATTGAAGATTTAGCCGCACTAACTGGTGCCACTATAATCGATGAAGAGTTAGGTGATGATTTAGATTTAATAGATCCAGAAGTATTAGGAGAAGCTGTTAAATCGGTTACAGATAACAGAAACACTGTACTAACTATAGAAAGTGTCCCAGAAGCCGCGAGAGAGCGAATAGAAGCTGTTGAGGCAAAGATTTCTGACGAGCAAAATGGGTTTTTAAAGAAAAAACTAGAACAACGCTTAGCAATGCTTTCAGGTTCTGTTGGTATGATTAAGGTTGGTGCTAATAGTCAAGTAGAATTAAAAGAAAAGAAAGATCGTGTAGAAGACGCGATTTACGCTACTAAAGCTGCTTTACAAGATGGTATTGTTCCAGGTGGTGGTATTACGCTGCTAGACGCATCAAATAGATTATCTTGGAATAATTCTGGAGAAAAAGCTTTAATGACAGCTATAAAAGCGCCCTTTAAAATTATACTTGAAAATGCCGGCATTGAATTAACCGATATGCAAGGTAACGCTGGCAAAGGTATAGATGTGACTACGGGTAATGTGGTCAATATGATTAAAGCTGGAATCATTGATCCATCGTTAGTAACAAAGACAGCGCTCAAAAACGCGGTTAGTGTAGCTAGCACAATAATTTCAGCAGATGCTATAATTTCAAATCGAAGAATCAATGCAAGCGATTAATAATTATATCATCATAGAGAAAATAAAAGAGGAACCTAAAACAACAAATGGTTTATTGATAACAGATAACCACACTAAAGATGTTAGATATCTAAAAGGCAAAATAGTTAGTGTTGGTAATTTAACAGAAGGATTAAATGAAGGTAATATTATCTATTACGATCGTCACGCTGGGCACGGCATTGAGTTTGACAACTCCTTATTTCATGTTATCAAGCAACAAGATGTTGTCGTTGTGGAATGAGGCTTTCTCCAGAGGATTTAAGGGACATCAAAATCCTTAAATACTATAGAATAATAAGACGTTGGGCCTGTAAACAGAACAAATTAAAAGATGCTGATTTAGAACTTTTGATTTATTTAGACTGTAAGGGCTTATTCACCAGAGAAGATTTTATAAACGGTGTATATACGTACACTTGGGATAAGCATCGCTGGGAGCGATTAAGACGCGACGGATGGATCGATGTCTGGAAGGAAAGAAATCGAAGAGACAGTAAATACGCTGTTTATAAAACTTCCCTTAAAACAAAGATACTGATAAATAGGATGTACAAGATAATGCTTGGACAAGAAGATATACCTGTTACAGAATCTAATGTTTATTACAAAAACAAAAGCTATAGCGACAAAGTAATGAATAAAGCTATAGATGACATGATTAAAGATAAAGAAAGATAAAAAAACTATTGACTACGTTAAAATAACGCAGCGTAAAGGTAAAAAGATTATTAACAAGAAAACAACTAGAAACTATGCCTTACAAAAAGAAAACAAGTAAAAAGAAATGCTCTAAATGTGGGTGTGTTAATTGTAAATGTAAAAAACGTAAATAATGGGTTACAAAAGCGCTGCACAACGTAAAGCTGTTCATGCTTCTAAAGCTGAGCAAAAAAAGAAAAAAATGTCTAAAAAATCTAAAAAGAAAAAATAATGATACTAGAAATTATATTTATTTCATTAGTAATTAGTTTTCTTGTAATGGGCTTTGGTATGTTTTTAGCAAAGAAAGGTTATATCAAAGAAAACAAGTTTACTAAAGACGAAAACAATAATCATATACCTGATATTGTAGAAGAAAAAGTTAAACAAGTAAAAAAGAAAATAACTAAAAAATAATGGCTACAAGACTTAATAAATCGAAGATGGCTTGCAATAAGCCTAAAAAAACGCCCAGTCATCCGACTAAGTCACATGTAGTAAAAGCTTGCGCTAATGGAAAAGAGAAGATTATTAGATTTGGGCAGCAAGGAGTTAGTGGCGCAGGAAAAAAGACTGATTCTAAGTCTAAAGCGCGACGCAAGAGTTTTAAAGCTCGCCACTCTAAAAACATTAAAAAAGGTAAAATGTCAGCTGCATACTGGGCTGATAAAGTAAAATGGTAAAATGAAAAAATAATGCCTAAGAAAAAGTTTAAAGATACCGCTGTAGGTAAATTTTTACTTAGCAAGGTTCCTGGATTTGCGTCAAGCGTGCTACCTGACAAAGGTGTACTTGGCGTGGTTAAAAATCTAATAGACGTAGAACCTGAATTAACTGCTGAAGAAAAAGCTCAAATGCATGAAGAGCTAGTAGAGTTATACGAACTTGAAGTAGCTGATAGAGACTCTGCTAGAAGAAGAGAAGTAGAAATAGCCAAAACTGGTAGGTTTGATCTTATGTATAATCTTACTGGCATTATTGGTTTATCTGCTTTTGTTTTTATTATATATGCTATAGTTTTTTTAGAAATACCTGAAGACAACAAAGAAGTTTGGATCCACCTGATAGGTATATGCGAAGGAGTAGTCTTATCTATATTTGGTTACTTCTATGGATCTGCTGTAAAAAAAGACAATAAAATAGATTAAAATTATGAATATTATTAGAAAGATCAGTATAGGTCGCGACTATAAAGATGCTGCGATGCACTATGCTGTAGGTCAAGAAGTATACGGTGGCCACACTATTTGTGATATAATTGAAGAAGAAGATAAATACAGAATATATATAACTAAAAATAACGAGATATTACCTTGGAAAGATTTCAACAAGAACATGGCTATAAGTGTTGAATTTAACCTAGAATATTAAATGAGAAGTTTATATAGTTTTATAGTAAAACCAAAAGACCAAAGATACCAAAACACAACCAAAGTAGATGATATTGAGATCATCTTAAATACAGAAATACAAGACCACAAGTTTGTTAGTCGAGTAGCTGTAGTTCTTGAAACACCTATTGTTGGTAAAACAGGAATTAAAAAAGGTGACGAAGTTATTGTTCATCACAATGTATTTAGAAGGTTTCATGATGTTAGAGGTGATGAGGTAAATAGCAAAAGCTACTTTGAAGAAGATAAATACTTTGTTTATCCAGAACAAGTGTTTATGTATAAAAAAGGTCTAGAGTGGAAACCATTAGAAGGTTTTTGCTTTGTGCAACCTATAAAAAATAGAAAGTTATTTTCAATGCAACCAGAAGAAGAATTAACTGGTGTATTAAAATACCTTGATAATGGTCTAATTAAAAATGGTCTTAAAAAAGACGATCTTGTAGGTTTTACTCCTGATAGTGAGTATGAGTTTATTATAGATAACAAACGTCTTTATAGAGTACCAACTAATTCTATTTGTATTAAATATGGATATCAAGGAACTGAAGAAGAGTATAATCCAGTCTGGCTACAAAGCGGTTGATGAACTTATACGCGTAGCAGAAGAAAAGATTATAACACATACGGAAGACGATGTTTCGGCTGACAGACTTAAAAATGCTGCTGCAACTAAAAAGCTAGCTATATTTGATGCTTTTGAGATTTTAAATAAAATACAAGAAGAGCAAGCTATGCTTGATAACAAACCTAAAGAAGATAATAAACAATCATTTAAAGGGTTTGCTGAAAAAAGATCTAAATAATGGGTTATCAACAAACTTTATTTAAGATAGTTGAACCAGTGAAACTGACTACAATACATCGTAGAAACAAGGCTAAGTCTTGGGAGTACGGTTACGATAAAGAAAATGATATTGTAGTTATAAGCAAGACTGGGGAAATAGGGGATATATACGAGATACAAAACCTGCGTATTGCTTTACCGAAAGAAGAAAACGTGTATAGCAACAAAGAAAAACGTTGGATGCCATTTGATTACCCTAAAGAGCTAGGTCGGATTAAAACTATATTTGACTGGAGAGATACACCTGAAGAGTTTAAAGAACAATGGGAAGATTACATAGATGAAGAGTTTAACAGGCGTGAAAACGGTTTTTGGTTTTATAACAAAGATAAGCCTACTTACGTTACTGGTACTCACTACATGTACTTGCAGTGGACCAAGATCGATGTGGGACATCCAGACTTCAGAGAGTCAAATAGATTATTTTTTATTTTTTGGGAGGCATGTAAAGCAGATGCAAGATGCTACGGTATGTGCTACCTCAAGAATAGACGTTCGGGTTTCTCGTTTATGTCAAGCTCCGAGACCGTTAACCTCGCGACAATTACGTCAGATGCGAGATTTGGCATACTGTCAAAATCTGGATCCGATGCTAAGAAGATGTTTACAGACAAGGTTGTACCAATATCGATCAACTACCCGTTCTTCTTCAAACCGATACAAGACGGTATGGATAGACCGAAGTCGGAACTCGCGTACAGGGTACCAGCCTCGAAACTCACAAAGAAGTCTATACAAAACAGAGAGAGGGAGATCCTCGAAGGTCTTGACACGACGATCGACTGGAAAAACACGGGAGACAACTCGTACGATGGTGAAAAACTAGCTTTACTCGTTCACGATGAAAGTGGTAAATGGGAAAAGCCTGATAATATATTAAACAACTGGCGCGTTACAAAAACGTGTCTTAGACTTGGTAGTCGAATCATTGGTAAATGTATGATGGGATCAACATCCAATGCGCTGGACAAAGGTGGTGAGAACTTTAAAAAGTTGTATTATGACTCAGACGTCACAAGACGTAACCGCAATGGACAGACTCGCAGTGGATTATATAGTTTGTTCATTCCTATGGAATGGAACTACGAAGGATTCATTGACGCTTTTGGATTACCTGTATTCGATACACCAGAACGACCTGTTGAAGGACCGATGGGAGAGATTATTGATACTGGCGTAATAGAGCATTGGGAAAACGAAGTATTAGGTTTAAAAGACGATCAAGACGGTTTAAATGAATTTTATCGTCAGTTTCCAAGATCTGAAGAACACGCTTTTAGAGATGAAACAAAAAACAGTATATTTAATTTAGCTAGAATATACGATCAAATAGATTTCAATGAAGAAGCTAGATACCAAGGCTTAACAACCAGAGGTAGTTTCCATTGGGAAAACGGTATTAAAGATTCACGTGTAATATTTACCCCTGATGACAGTGGTAGATTTTTAGTTTCTTGGGTGCCACCTGTTAATTTACAGAACAAATACGAAATAAGAAATGGTGTGCGTTATCCTGGCAACGAACATATTGGTGCTTTTGGTTGTGACCCTTATGATATATCGGGCACTGTAGACGGAAGAGGCTCAAAAGGTTCTTTGCACGGACTAACAAAATTAAGTATGGAGAACGCGCCGCCAAACGCTTTTTTCTTAGAATACGTGGCTAGGCCACAAACAGCTGAAATGTTCTTTGAAGATGTACTTATGGCTCTTGCTTTTTATGGTATGCCACTATTGGCAGAAAATAACAAACCAAGGCTTTTGTATTATTTAAAAAGAAGAGGATATAGAGGCTACTCGATGAACAGACCTGATAAAACGTATAATAAGCTATCTGCTACAGAAAAAGAGATAGGTGGTATACCAAATTCAGGTGAAGACATTAAACAAGCGCATGCAGCTGCAATAGAGAGTTATATACAAAAGTATGTAGGTCAATTAGAAGATGGTGATTACGGTAACATGTATTTTACTAGAACTCTAAATGACTGGGCTAAGTTTGATATAAACAAAAGAACACTATTTGATGCGGCTATATCATCTGGTCTTGCTATAATGGCTTGTAATAGGCACTTATATACGCCAAGACAAGAAAGACATAAACTATCATTAAATTTTGGTTTTAAAAAATACGATAATAACGGTTACAGTTCAAAAATAATAAAATAGATGTCAAAAACATTACCTAGAGGCATATTTCCTAGCCAAGCTGTTAGTGACGCTGAGAAAGCTGATGTAAAATATGGATTAGAAGTTGCCAAAGCTGTCGAGTCTGAATGGTTTAAAAGAGACTCAGGAAGTGTGAGGTTCTATGCAAATAGAGACAACTATCATAGACTTAAATTATACGCGAGAGGCGAACAATCTATACAGAAATATAAAGATGAATTATCTATTAACGGTGATTTGTCTTATCTTAATTTAGACTGGAAGCCAGTACCTATTATACCAAAGTTTGTTGATATAGTAGTAAACGGTATTGGAGAAAGAACTTTTGATATAAAAGCTTATTCTCAAGATCCAGCCGCTATAAAAGAAAAAACAGATTATGTTAATTCTATATTAGAAGATATCAACAGCAAAGAACTGTTATATCAAGTGCGAGAAAATTTTGGAATAAGTCTGTTTAATAATGATCCAGTTGAACTTCCAGAAACTACAGAAGAACTTCAATTGCATATGCAGCTCAACTATAAGCAGAGCATAGAAATAGCTGAAGAGGAGGCAATAAATAATATTTTAGATTATAATAAATATCATTTACTAAAAAAGCGTCTTGATTACGATCTTACCGTGTTAGGTATAGCTTGTAGTAGAACTATTTTTAATACAGCTGAAGGCATAAAAATAGAATACGTTGATCCTGCTGATTTAGTTTATTCTTACACAGAATCACCTTATTTTGATGATTTATACTACGTCGGTGAAATAAGAAGAACAAGTATTGTAGAACTTAAAAAACAATTTCCACAATTAACAGAAGATGATGTCAAAGAGATTGAAGGCACGGGAAGCAATGCACTTCTTTATAACAAGTCATACGCTTCATCTGATGCCGAAGATAAAAACCACGTCTACGTTCTTTATTTTGAATACAAAACTTTTCAAAATCAGGTTTACAAAATTAAAGAAACAAATACTGGCGCTAAAAAAGCGTTAAAAAAAGACGATACATTTAATCCTCCTAAAGACGAAAGATCAAGATTTGAAAAAGTTGATCGAGCTATAGAAGTTCTTTATGAGGGTGTTAAAGTTATTGGCCACAACAAGCTTTTAAAATGGCAAATGGCTGAAAACATGACAAGACCTAAGTCAGATACGACTAAAGTTAACATGTCATATAATATTGTAGCTCCAAGAATATATAAAGGTAAAATAGAATCACTTGTTAGTAGAATGACAACGTTTGCTGATATGATACAGCTAACGCATTTAAAGCTACAACAAGTAATGTCAAGAATGGTTCCTGATGGAGTTTATCTTGATGCTGATGGTATCGCTGAAATAGATTTAGGTAACGGTACAAACTATAATCCTCAGGAAGCGTTAAACATGTACTTCCAAACAGGTTCTGTTATTGGTAGATCAATGACGCAAGATGGTGAGTTTAACCACGGTAGAGTACCGATACAAGAACTACAATCTTCAAATGGTGGCGCTAAATTATCAAGCTTAATTAATTCTTATAACTACTATCTGCAAATGATGCGTGATGTTACTGGTCTTAATGAGGCTAGAGATGGTAGTATGCCTGATGAAAAAGCTTTAGTAGGTCTACAGAAGTTAGCAGCAGCAAATTCAAATACCGCAACTAGACACATATTACAGTCTGGACTTTATTTAACCTTAAGAACAGCTGAATGTGTATCTCTACGTATATCGGATGTTTTAGAATATTCTAACACAAAAAATGCTTTCATAAATGGCATAGGTAAGTTCAATGTTGGAACTCTTGAAGAAATTAAAAATCTTCACTTACATGATTTTGGTATATTCTTAGAACTAGCTCCAGATGAAGAGGAAAGACAACTTCTTGAGAATAATATACAAATAGCATTGCAGAGAGATCAAATACATCTTGAAGACGCTATAGATGTTAGAGAAATTAAAAACATCAAGCTAGCTAATCAACTTCTAAAACTAAGAAGACGCAAAAAAGCTCAAGATGATAGAGCTATACAAATGCAAAATATCCAAGCTCAAACTGAATCTAACGCTAAAGCTGCTCAAGCTGCTGCCGAGGCTGAAATGCAAAAAGAACAAGCACTAACAGAGAGCAAGGCTCAATTAGAGCAAATCAAGGCTCAATTAGAAATACAAAAGCTAGAAAGAGAAGCTGCTATCAAAAAAGAACTTATGATGCATGAGTTTGAGTTGAACATGCAACTTAAACAAGCGGAATCACAAGTGATTAAGGATAAAGAAGCTTTTAAAGAAGATCGCAAAGATAAGCGAACTAAAATACAAGCAACACAACAGTCCGAGCTTATAGAGCAAAGAAAAGGTAACACTGGACCTAAGGACTTTGAATCTGCTGGGTTTGATACTCTTGGTGGATTTGGCTTAGAGCAATTTGAGCCTAGATAATATTTAAACTTTTTTATTATATCTTATTATGGAAGAAAATCAAAATTTAGAGGAGCAAACTCTAGAAACTCAACCTGTTGAAGAATCACAGCCTAGTGCTATGGGTGAAGACGGTGTTTATCGTGTAAACTTAAATCAAGAACAAGATGCCGTTCAAGAGCAAAGCGCAGATGAGGTACCTGTTCAAGACGAACCCGAAGCTAGCAAAGAAGTGGGCGAAGAAGTACGGAGTTCCGAAGAACCTACCGAACAAAAAGAAGAACAAGTCCTAGAATTAATTAAAGAAGATAACGATGCCGAAAACCTGCAAGTCGAAGAGCAAGAAACCAATGACCAAGAAGTCAATGAAGAAAAGCTCGTACAAGAAGAAGTAAATAATGAAACATTACTTCCTGAAAATATTCAAAAGGTCGTAGACTTTATGAATGAAACAGGTGGAACGTTAGAAGACTATGTTCGTTTAAATACAGACTATGCGAGCATAGATGAATCTACATTGCTTAGAGAGTATTATAGACAAACTAAATCTCATTTAGATAATGATGAGATAAACTTCTTAATCGAAGATAATTTTTCTTTTGACGAAGACATTGATGATGAGCGAGACATCCGTAGAAAAAAACTTGCTTATAAAGAAGAAATTGCAAAAGCTAAAGGATTTCTTGAAGATCTTAAAGGTAAGTATTACGAAGAAATAAAAGTAAATAAAAATTTACCTCCAGAACAAAGAGAAGCTTTAGACTTTTACAATCAATATAAAAAAGAGCAGTCTGAACTATCTGCTCAACAGCAAAAAGTTTCAGAACATTTTATGCAACAAACTAATAATGTTTTCAACGAAGAATTCAAAGGTTTTGATTTCAAAGTCGGTGATAACAAGTATAGGTTTAAAGTTCAAGATGTTCAACAAACTAAAGAGGTTCAAAGTGATATTATAAATTCTTTTAAGACGTTCTTAAATGAAGACAATATGCTAGCTGATCCTCAAGGTTACCACAAAGCTTTATTTGCTGCTAGAAACGCTGACAAAATAGCAAACCACTTTTATGAACAAGGCAAAGCTGATGCTATTAAGCAATTGCAAGCTGAATCTAAAAACATTAACATGGACCCAAGAAAAACTTCTGATGGTTATGTAGATGCTGGAGGATTAAAAGTGAGAGCGATTTCAGGCGATAATAGTTCAAAACTAAGAGTAAAAATTAAAAATTAAAACTAAAAAATTACAACAATGGCTGTAAACACTCCTGTTGCTGGAGCTAACTTAAATATCGTACCTGCTCCAGTTAAACAAACACTCGCAACTAACTACCTTTCATTTACAGGTGGTCAAAACGACTGGTCACAACAGTATCTACCTGAGCTTTATGAGCAAGAAGTAGAGCGTTACGGTGACCGTTCGGTTTCATCTTTCCTACGTATGGTAGGAGCTGAGATGCCAATGTCTTCTGATCAAATCATTTGGTCTGAGCAGGGTCGTCTTCACCTTTCTTACACCGCTAAAGCTCTTGTAGCTGCTACTGGTGTAGTAACACTTGGATCTGGTCACGCTGTACGCGTTGGTCAAACTGTAGTTGTTACTGACGGTACTACTACTGTTAAAGCTTATGTATCTGCTGCAGATGCTACTACCGTAACTCTTAAGCGTTACGACAAAGCTCTTTTCACAACTGATTCGGATTTCGCTGATGGAAACATCGACTTATTTGTATTCGGTTCTGAGTTCAAAAAAGGTACTGCTGGAATGAGCGGTGCTGTTGAGCCTTCTTTCCAATCTTTCACTAACTCACCTATCATCATTAAAGATAAGTATGAGATCTCTGGATCTGACGCTTCTCAAATTGGATGGGTTGAGATTACTGGTGAAGGTGGTCAATCAGGTTACCTATGGTACATCAAAGCTGAAGGTGATACTAGAGTACGTTTCGAAGATTACTTAGAAATGGCTGTAGTAGAAGGTGAGCTTGCTGCTGCTGGTTCAGGTGCTGCTGGTGAAGGTCTTAAAGGTACTGAAGGTTTATTCGCTGCTATCGAAGATCGTGGACACGTATCTGCTGGTATCAACGGAGACACTGATGACTTAGCTGACTTTGACGAAATCCTTAAGAAACTAGACAAGCAAGGTGCTATCGAAGAAAACGTACTTTTCGTTAACCGTCAAGTATCTCTTGATATCGATGATATGCTTGCTGCTCAAAACTCTTACGGTGCTGGTGGTACTTCTTATGGAGTATTCAACAACTCTGAAGACATGGCGCTTAACCTAGGTTTCTCTGGTTTCCGTCGTGGATCTTACGATTTCTACAAAACTGACTGGAAATACTTAAACGATGCAACTACTCGTGGATTCATTGATGATATCCGTGGGGTACTTGTACCTGCTGGTACTTCTTCAGTTTACGATCAAATCCTTGGTAAAAACCTTAAGCGTCCGTTCTTACACGTACGTTACCGTGCTTCTGAGGCTGATGACCGTAGAATGAAATCTTGGATTACTGGTTCAGTTGGTGGAGCTCAAACTAGCGACCTAGACGCTATGGAAGTACACTACCTATCTGAAAGATGTTTAGTAGTACAAGGAGCTAACAACTTCATGTTATTCAACTAATAACTATCTGATAAGCTTGGGGGCGTCAACTCGGCGCCTCCTTCTTATCTTTTTTATATATTATATTATTTTATTATGGCTAAAAAAACTCAAAATTGGGAATTAAAAGATCGTGTATACGTTCTTAGAAAAGGTATTGCCCCTTTAACCTACACGCTAACTGGTAGAAACATTTATTGGTTTGACGAAGAAAAAGGGTACGAAAGAGAACTTAAATATACTGTAAATCAAAAAACAGTATTTGTAGATGAGTTCCAAGGTCCTGCAAGATTAGGGCATATTGTTTTTGAAGATGGTATATTAAATGTACCTAAAGAAAAACAAACATTACAAAAACTACTTTCTTTGTATCATCCGTCACTTGGAAAAATATACGAAGAATTTGATCCAGAAGAAGAAGCAGAAGACGAACTGGAAGTAATTCAAAGTGAAATCGATGCTTTAATGATAGCAAACAACTTGAGCATTGACGAAGCAGAAGCTATTGTACGTGTTAATGTTGGTTCAGCTGTTGCTACGATGACTTCTAAGGAGATTAAAAGAGATTTACTTGTATTTGCTAGACGTGAACCAAAACTATTCATAGAGCTTGCTCAGGATGAAAATATACACGTTAGAAATACTGGTTTAAAAGCTGTTGAAGCTGGTATTATTAAATTATCAGATGACCAGCGAACTTTCAAGTGGGTTAGTAACGGAAGACAGTTAATGACTGTACCTTTTGATGAAAATCCATATTCAGCACTAGCTGCTTGGTTTAAAACCGATGAAGGTGTTGAAGTTTACAAAACAATTGAAAAGAAACTAAAATAAAAAGCCCGGGGCCTTCGGGCCCCACTTTTTTAACTATAAATAAAAATGGCTATAAACGTAAACAGCGTATACAGAGTTGTACTTTCTATTTTAAACAAAGAACAACGCGGTTATTTAACACCAGATCAATTTAACAGACTTGGAAAGCAGGCACAACTAGACTTGTTTGAAAAGTCTTTTTATGATTATAATAGACAATTGACAAAGAGAAATATTCAGGGTGTTAATAGTGAATATGGTGATATAGCCGATAATATAGAAGAAAAAATAGATTTATTTGCTACAAGCGCTACAGTGCCATTTAACGAGTTATTACTTGAGCAAGGTATTGAAAAATACGAAAATCCAGCAGACTGGTACAGAACAGTTCAAATAACGAAGTCTGATAGATCTGCTGAAATAGAAAAAGTAAAAAAATCTGAATATACTTATCTTACATCTTCTAAGCTAACAGAACCTTCTGAAAATTATCCTATATATTACTTCGATAATAAATTTTACGAGTTTTTTCCTGAAACTATAACAAATCCTGTAATAGACTATATTAGAAAACCTTTAGACCCTAAATGGGGCTATACTTCTGCTAATGGAACTTATGTTTATGACAGTAGAACTATACTTGAAGCACAAGAGGAAGAAGAAGGTAACTACACAGCTAATATGGGCTCAACTGATTTCGAGCTTCATAATTCAGAAGAAACAGATCTTGTTATAAAAATACTAGGTTATGCAGGTGTTATTATAAAAGATCCACTAGTAGTTCAAGTTGCGCAACAGCAAGAAGTGAACAATATTAATCAAGACAATTCTTAATAAATGGGACTTATAAAAGATACAGCATATAATTATTACGGTGGTAGCCAGAGTTTTTTAGGTGACGGTTTAACTATAGACTTTAATGTTGTATTAACACCTCAACCAAAACTATCTAAAGAAATATTTGTTTTTGTAAATGGCGAACAGTTAAATGAAGATGAGTTTACTTATGAAAACAATGTTCTTACTATTGGCGCTTATGTTTTAGACGATGATGGTAATGTTGTTTTAGATGAAAACGGTGACCCGACTATAGACGAAAATAATCCACCGCTAGTTGAGTTTGATCAATTAGTTGTAACACTAGTAAACAAACAACACGGTAACTACAGATACACATCGTTAAATGATGTTGTAAATAACTTTATGGTATCTTATGTTGGTGATGGTAAAATTATAAACAGAGCAAAACGAAGAGACGTATTGTTTCACGCTAAAAGAGCAATACAAGAGTTTGCTTTTGATATGACTAAAGTTGAAAAAATACAAGAAATAGAACTTGGTCCAAACTTAACTATGATAATGCCACAAGATTATGTAAACTACGTTACATTATCTTATGTTGATGAATACGGTATTGAACATCCTATAAATAGAGGACGTATAACTTCAAGTCCCTCAGAAGCCATATTGCAAGATGACGATGCTTTATACATGTTTGATGATGAAGAACAAGTAATTAAAACGACTAGTTTAACAGATGAAAGAATATTAAATCTTGATTCAAGAAGTTTAACTGGTTCTTATAACAACGAAGATTACTTTTATAATAGAGATTATCCAGCAGAAAAATTAATTGAAGCTGGTAAAAGATACGGTGGTACGCCAGAATTAATGAATAAAAATGGTTTCTTTTATATTGATGAATATAAAGGAGCTATTAAGTTTTCAAGTAATTTAGTTGGTGCTATTATTACATTAAAATATGTATCTGATGGTTTAGGTACTGACGAGGAAATGAAAGTACATAAGTTTGCAGAAGAAGCAATGTATAAATATATAGCTCACGCTATACTTTCAACCATGTCACAAGTACCTGAGTACATCGTAAATAGATTTAAAAGAGAAAAAAGAGCTTCTATGCGTAACGCTAAGTTAAGACTGTATGATCTTAAAATACCAGAATTAACTAATATCATGCGTAACAAATCGAAACATATTAAAAGCTAATTAAATGCCGGAAATCAAAAACACTTTCCTGAAAGGGAAAATGAATAAAAGCCTGGATGATAGATTATTGCCAGAGGGCGAATATAGAAATGCTTTAAATGTTCAAGTTAGCGAAACTGAAGATACTGATGTTGGCGCATTACAAAACATAAAAGGTAATTCTTTGGTTTATAATTCTGGTTTTTCTTCTAACGCTGTTGTTATAGGTAGTTTTTTTGATGATAAAAACAATAGGGTTTTTTACTTTGTTAAAGACGGATCAAACAACCATATATATTCTTACACTAAAGGCGAAATAACCGAAGCTGTAAACTCGCTTATTAGCAGTTATATAATTGATTTTGGTTATGATGTGGGTGGAAGTGAGATTTTAGTTTACAATGGCGGTGTTTTACTTCAAAACACGGTGGATTATACTTTTAGTAAAACAGAACAAAGAATAAACTTTACACTACCAGTACAAGTTAGCGAAATAAAAATTGAAACTATACCTGTTGCTATTGTTTCAGGTAATTTTTTAAATTTTAGTGAAGATCATTTAATAACAGGTATAAATGTAGTTGAAGATTTACTTTTTTGGACAGACAATTTAAATGAACCAAGAAGAATAAATATACAGACCGCGTTAGAAGATACTAGTTATTACGATTCTAACGATAAGATAAATGTAGCTAAATACTCTCCATTTGAAGCTCCAGAAATAACTTCAATGTCTAATGAGGGTAGTATTAAAAGTAAATACATAGAAGATAAGTTTATAAGATTTTCATATCGATTTAAATTTAAAGAAAACGAGTATTCACAAATAGCTCCTTTTAGTCCTATAGCTTTTATACCAAAAACACTTCAATTAACTTCAGATCAAGTAACAAAAGCTTATGAGCAAGCATATCTACAAGATTTTGTAAATAATATAAATCAAGTAGATTTAAGTATACCTCTTCCAACTGATGCGTACGATAATCATGAAATAAGAAGTGTTGAGATATTGGTCAAAGAATCAAACTCTAATGCTGTTAGGGTTATCTATAAACAAAACGTATCTCCATCAAGTACTTCTATTAATTATTCTTACAAATCAGAACTTCCTAGTACAACAATACCAGAAGAACAGATAATAAGAGTTACAGACAACATACCTACAAAAGCATTAGCTCAAGAGGTTTCTGGTAATAGAATTATATATGGTAACTTTGAACAAAACTACGATTTACCATCTATCGACTACACGTTAGAGGTTAATGATAAAATTAATTCTACACTAACTTCTCACTCAATAAAACAAAGAAGAAACTACGAGGTAGGTATAGTTTTAGCCGACAAATATGGTAGAAAATCACCAGTTATATTAGGTTCTAATCCAACTATAACTGTACCAGCTAAAACAGCAGACGCGGCTAGTTGGCCTGGCGACTCTATAAAATTAACATTTACTGATTTACCTAGTGGAGAGTGGCACTCGTATAGAGTTGTTATAAAACAAAAAGAACAAGAATATTACAATGTTTATATTCCAGGTCTATCTGTTTTTAATGACATATCGTACTTTACTGTTTTTGGTGACAATGTAAATAAAATACCTAGAAACTCAGAGGCTATAACTTTTGAGAGTGAAATATCTAGTTCTAATACCTACGTATATCCTAAATTAATAAACCAGAGTTTTTATTCTGCGCATGTAGAAAATACTGAGTCTGTAAATATCAATAGAGTTAATTATACTGTAAATATTTTAGCTTCATCTTCTGTTAACTGGGCCTACTGGGAGGCTGCTGATAGTCAATATGTTGATGAAGAAATATCTAGCAGCCAAACTATTAACGTGCCAGCTGGTAATTCTATTGGAGGCTTAGCGCCTACAGTTGAAGCTGTGAAGGTTTATGTTGATGGTATGCTTGCTAGTATTAATCAACATTATACTACAACCGGAGGATCAAACATAACAAGTATAACTTTTACTTCATCATACGAGCAACCTGTAGGTAGAAAAATTACAATATTTAAAAAGTTAAGATTTTCTGCGGATGCTGGAGTTCAAGGAACTGGAGGTCACGCAATAAAAGCTTTAACATATCCGGAGTATTCTTCTCTTGGTGGTGGATCTATAACTATAGGTACTACTGAAGAATTTAATATATATACTTACGAAGGCGACGGTACAACCGCGACATATCCTTTATTAGCTTACACAACCGTAAATCAAATAAACTCTGATGACGATATATCTAAAATACAAGGTATTGGATTATTGAGTAGTTTTAGTGACATAACAGACACATTTATAGCCTCTTCTGGTTACGATGATAATAGAGGCTTTTACAAAGCAAGCAATAACTACTTGTTAGCTTCATTTGCTAGCGATGCAGGTCTTGGTTTATCTGGTGATAATTTAATTATAACAGGCAAGCTACATGACTTAGCTGTTTTAGAAACTAAACCTTTTGAGTCTACTATAGATATATATTATGAAACGCCAACTGGAGGATTAGTTTCGAGCTTGTCAAACGGTACTACCATAGAAATAGATTATTATAATACATTTATAGTAAAAGGACCAACATCAGGTTCTGATCCTATTTGGCATATAGAAGAATCAAGAATTAGAGGTGATTTCAATGCTGACTCAGTAGATTACGGGGTTCAAGCCCATATTGTAGATAATGAATATGCAAAGGGTAGAAGAGAAAATACTTTAATATATTCAGGTATATATAATCCGAATACAGGAATAAACAATACTAACCAATTTGCATCAGGTAAAAACATAACTAAGTCTCTTGATATACAAAACGGTAGCATACAAAAGTTGTTTGCTGAAGACACCAACCTTAATGTTTTTCAAGAAGAAAAAGTTAGTTGGGTTGCTATAGATAAAGATGTACTTTATACAGCAGAAGGTTCTCCACAGGTTACAACATCAGATGTAGTGTTTGGACAAGTAGTGCCTTATAGCAGTAATTATGGTATAGGTACAAATCCAGAAAGCTTTGCTTACTATGCTGGTAGAAAATACTTTGTTGACAAACCTAAAGGCGCTGTTTTAAGATTATCAAGAGATGGAATAACTGAAATATCAAACTATGGCATGCGTAGTTACTTTAGAGATAATCTAAAAAACTATAGCAAAATAATTGGTGCTTGGGATATACACAACTCTCAATATGTTGTTTCCATGCAGTTAGGAAACCAATACCAGACACTTGGATTTAAAGAAGGCGTTAATGGTTGGGTTTCATTTTATAGTTATAATCCTGAATCTGCTGGATATTTAGACGCTATATTTTATACATTTAAAGACGGAAATATATGGTCTCATTATTCTAATAATAGTTATAATAATTTTTATGGTCAAGGGTATAATTCAAGTGTTGACTTGATATTTAATCAAAACCCTTCTGCAAGTAAAAATTTCTTGACTATTAATTATGAAGGCACAAATTCATGGAATATATCTAGTATAGAGACTGATACAGACAGAGGTTTACCCGTCAATAAGTATGATTCTTCTCTTATTGATACAGATAATTACTTTCATGTATCAAGATTTGACAAAGTACACGGCAAATACGTTTCTAACATAATGAACGATACTTTGCCTAAAGAAAACGAAGTAAACTTTGGTAATGCAATATCTGGAATAAAAGGTTTTTACATGCAGGTAAATGCATTTATTGATAGTTCAGATTATCAAGAATTATTTTCAATATCAACTAATTATAATATAAACAGTTATTAATATGGATCCATTATCCTTAGCTGGTTTTGCCGCAAGCGCTGTTGGTAGTTTGTTTTCCGGGTTTAGCGCTAGGAAACAAGCCAGAAACGCGGCTGAACAAGCTAGAAAATACGAGCAAGAAGTATCAAGACTACAGCAGTCTAGACAAGAAATTATAGACCCATACGCTGGAGTTACCGATTTGTCGTCTATGATAACAAATCCTTTCGCTAATCTTCAAGTAGCTACACAAGCTGCCGAAATGCAAGCTAGAGAAACAGATATATCATTAGCATCTACACTTGACGCGTTAAGAGCTACTGGCGCTGGAGCTGGTGGTGCTACTGCACTTGCTCAAGCTGCGGCAAGATCAAAACAAGGTATCGCAGCTAGTATAGAACAACAAGAAGCTCAAAATGCTAGACTAAGAGCTCAAGGCAAGGCTCAAGCAATGCAAGCAAAAATCTCGGAAGCTCAAAGACTTCAACAAGCTGAAGTTTCTGGAAAACAGTTTGTATTTGGAGCTACAGAGCAAAGACAAATGCAAGACTTAGATAGAGCACAGGCTTTGGCTAATCAATACGCTATGGGTCAAATGCAAATGAGACAGGCTCAAGCAACTTCTTTTGGTAGTGCGCTTGGAGGCTTAACGGCTTTTACAGCTGGCGGCGGGTTTGGTAAAAATGGTCTGTTTTAAAATTAATCAACTATGAGCTACACAAATCCAAAAGTATACTTCGCTGATCCAACAGCTTTTCAGAAAGGCTTTGAAGGTAATATAAATAAATATATTGAAATTCAAAGAGAACAAATAGAAAAACAGAAAAAACAAGACGCGCTTTTAAATAAAGAACTAGATAAGGTTTCTACTGGTCTGTATGATTCTGATGCTTATAAAAACGCTAGTAAAAGCGTTAGAGATACATTGTCAAATTATTTCAATGACGTAAAAAAACAATATATTAGCGCTAGTCAACAAGACAAAGCTAAAATAATGGCAGATGCAATAGCTGAAGCTAATGATTTTGTTTCAAGTTATCAAACAACCAACCAAGCAAAAGGAAACACCTTATCTATAGATTATTTAGGTCAACCAATAGAAGATTTTATGTTTTCTGAAGGTCCAGCTATCGCTGAATATAGAAACGGCCAACTAGGAATAACATATGGAGATAAGTCTAATTTTCTACCTAAAAAAAATATGTTTAAGCAAGGTCATGTAACTGCTAAAGAGGTTGAAGATGATATTGAAAAAGGAGTTAATGAATTATTAGACTATTTTAATAAAAATAATAAAGCATCAGCTAACTTTACGGCTTTAGAGGAGAGCAAAAACTTTAAAATAAACGATTACGTAGAAAGTCTAACTGAAAAACAAAAATTAGCATACGCTACTAGATTTAAAGTTATTGACAAAATAGACAGTAATCAAACATTAGAACAAGCAATATCATCTGATCTTGAAGAAAGATTTGCAAACACTAGAGTTTATAACGAGTCAAAAGTTTTAGCTGAGCAGCAGAGACAGAAAGATTTATTAGCGCAAAAACAAGGTGTTGTAACTACAGAAAAACCTTATTATAGTTTTGCAGAAGAAGTTACACGTGAAATAACTCAAGCATCTGAAGGCACAAGAATACAGTCTTTAACTGGTCTTAATATTAGTGATGGTAAAAGAACTGGTAAAATAGCTGGTATTAAAAAATTAGATCAAGATAATTTTGAAGTAACTGCTGAATTTGGTGCTGGTAAAGATAAGGTAGCACAACCAATAAATCTTAGCTTATCTAGAGAAGATGGTAGAACTGCTATGAAGAATATTATTAGACAATACATACAGAAAAATACTACTGGAACCACTGAGCAGCAACAGCTTTCTACTTTAAATGATGTTTTTGCTAGATTTACCGAACCACAAGTAGAGTCTACATTAATATCTACCGCACAACAAAATATCCAATTACCTTAAATACAATAACACATGTTTGAATACGAAGGCGCACAGTTTACGTTAGAGCAAGTACAACAAGCTGCTGACAAAAGAAACTTGTCATTAGACGATTATATATCTCAATTCAATATAACTAGACTTGAAGGACCACTTGAAGAAGTGCCGGGAAAGCAAACGTCGCAGGTTCCGGGTGCGCCTGCGGTAAAAACTGCGGCACCCGAAGATACGGCATCCAAGCCGGAAGATACTTCATTGGGGTCTCAATTAATAGAGACAAAACCTCCTAAAAAAAGACTTTTTGGAGCTCCAGATATGGAGCCTGTTTACGTTGAACAAGAACCTCTAGACATAACGTACACTCAAGCTACTGATAAACTTAAAAGTGCTTTAGATACAACCGACGAAGAATTAGCGGATTATTTTAGTAATTCTTACTTTAAATTAGATAAAATTCCTAGAACAACTATTTCTGCTGGAACAGGTGCTCCTGGGGTTGTGCAACAAGTAGACGTAAAAGGTTATTTAGGTGAAGAAAAATATGATCAATACCAAGATTATTTAAAAGACCCTGTTGCTTTTTTTAACAAACTTCCAGGCGGATTAAAATCAAGATACAAAAACGAACTTAAAGAACAAAAATCAACAAGATTTTTTGATAGTCTTGAAGAAAGAGAACGAGATGTATACAAGAAGCTAGTTTTTGATAGCTTAGAAGTTGTTTCTAAAAACTTTAAATCTAAACAAGATTTAGAATACGAAACAGATAGATTTGAAAAAAGTATTAATTTTTCTACTGAAGAAGCTGAAAAAGAAGGTTTAGTTTCGTATAAAGATGATATAGAAAACCTATTATCTATTCAAAAAGAAATTGAGTCTTTTACATCTAATATAGATAGACGAGCCGATGTTTTAGAAGATGCAACAAAGCAAAGCTATATATCTAATAGACCAGATGAAGCAGAAAAACTACAAAAATTTGTATTTTCTTTACAAACCAAACTAGATACTCTTGGAGAGCTAGAAGCTCAAGCTTTTAAAAAACTAGAAGAAAAAGGTTATTTTGAACAAGAAAAAAACATACTCAAAAAACAAAAAGAGTTATTAGATGAAATAAAAATCAATAAAGTTATATATGATAACTACGGCGATATATCTGCTAGCATATCGGCAGCTAGTTACGAATACGACACTAGACTTAAACTTATAAGTCAACTAAAAACTTCTCTTTTTAACTCAGTTGGTAATGTTGCTTCTGCAGCAACCTCTAGCTTAAGTTACTTGTTTGATGTTTGGAACGAAGAAGGAGCAGCTGAAGCTTTAAAAATACTTTCAGAAACATTTAGTGAGTTTGCTAATGATGAAATAATAAAGCATAACGAAACATACGCGCCAACACCTAAAGTTAAAGACATAAAGTCTTTAAGAGATCTACAAAGATGGGCTGGACATGTCACTGCTGATCAATCATACAATATAGCTGTGATGATGGCTGGTGGGGCAGCTATGAATACACTATCAAGAGGTGGTTCTACAGCCGCGGCTATTAAAAATGTAAAAATAGCCACAGCTTCAGCACTAGGTGTTTCTTCTGGATCTTCACAATATTCTCAAATGGATATTGCTCAAGATCTTTCTATAAATAAAATAGCAGAGCTAAATTCTAGAATAAAAGCTTCTGATAATAGTATAGAAAAACATATCTTACAATTAGAGTTAGACACACAAATATACAATAGAGATTTAAGCCAGATAAACAAAGCTTGGACAGCTGTTGGTTATGGTGCAGCTGAAACTCTTGGTGAATATTTTGGTACGCTAGGTGTTCTAGGCAGGTTAAGTAATTTTAAAAGATACACCGCTGGTTTAGATTTAAAAGGTCAAATAGGAAAGTTAATGGCTGGTCAACTTGTTAGAGGTACAGCTGTTGAAAATGTCGAGGAAATTGCTACCGCTTTAATGCAAAACGGTATTAGCTACATGGGCGGTGATAAAAACGTTAACGCTTACGACAATATAGATCTTGACTTGCTTGCTTCTACAACACTAACCAGTGGTATACTTCAAGGTAACTCAACTATAAGCACTGCTTTTTCTTTAATGGGCAATGTTGCTAAAACAGAGGCTGAAAGAAAGAAATTTTTAGAAGATGGAGCTAGACTTCTAGAGCTACAAGGTCTTCAAGAAGAAGCCAGAAGAAAAAAGAAAAAGTTTCAAGAGCAACCAGAAATGGAGAAATTGCTTGATAAGCTTGGTAGAGATGGAAGTATTTTAGTTTCTAAAATAGGCGCTTTATCTGATGGTGAAAGAACTGCTGTTTTTGAAAATCAATCTGCCATAGAAGCTGCTAGAGCAAGACTTAGAGATCTTTATGCAGCGAATTTAGACCAAGAAACAACAGAATCAAGACGCAAAAAAATAGAGCAAGAACTAAAAGATCTTGAAGCTAAAAAAGAAATTTTGTTGTCTAATGTTTTTAGTAAAAAATACTTAGGAAAAGACTTTGACAAAAGAGTTGACAAGGTTGTAGCTGAAAACATGGATTTAGATAAGTTTTTTGGCATATTCGAATTAAGTCACAACTCGTCAAGAGTAACTATAGGCGACCAAAGATACGTAAGTGTAAACAACCGTGATGAGTTTAATTCATGGTTAGAAAAATCTAAATACAACAAAGAGCAGAAAGAAGCCTTGTTGACAGCTTACGACGAAGGTAGAAGACCAAGAGCTCAAGCCGATGGCATTGTTACGGCTGGTTCCAATGCGCAGTATATAGAAGATTTAGACTTAGTTATCGTTTATAACGACAATATAGTAAATTCTATTTACCAAAATGTAAAGGATGGAAACATGGAAGCCGCTAGTATAACAGCAGTTGCTCCTTTAGAAGAAGTTGTTCACAGACAATTGTTTAAATCTAAAAACTTAAATAGAGAAAACTTTATAAAAGCTGCTAACTCTTTGTTTGGATTGCTGGATGAAAATAAAGACAAATTTGAACCAAAACAATACGATTATATTCAGAAAAGAATCGCGCAGTATATAGAACATTTTAGTAATATTAAAGAGTACGATACAAAGGAATTTACTTTGGCTCAAGAGATGTTTTTGACTGTAGCCAACTTGGTAGCTACTAAACAAATAGATCCAAAATCTTTAAGCACTAAAAGAACTCTTAAGAGTTTAGTAGATGCTTTTATAAACGATTTGAATCCTAACCTGTCTATGTATATTCAGACCGGAGATGCTGATCAAACATTGCGTCTAGTAAATACTCTATACAAGAAAATACAAGACGGAAAACTAAAAGCGTCTGCTGTAGACGACGAAGAGTCAAAACTTGCTAAAGAGATTAAAGCTAAAGCTCAATCTTTAGGTCAGAAAGAACTAAATGATCGTGTAGATAATCTTGTCGGTAAAAAAGACGAAAACGGTAATTACCAATGGAAATCTAAAGAAGAGTTTCAAGCTTCTGAAGAATTTGTAAACGTATACGACAAGATAATAAACGGTAATTTAATAGATCCTTTGATCAGAAGAGGTATTGAGGGTGATGTTATATACGGTAAGCCTGTTGAGCGTTTCGTAGAAGATGTTAAAGACGGTTTAACTGGTACATTAATGAGATTTGATCCAACAGCAAACAATAGTTTAATAGGTTGGATTAATTTGCAGTTAGGTAGAAGAAAAGGCGACGTATCTAATCAATATAAGAAAGAGTTCGGAGAGTTTGGTACTACTTCTATAGATATTGAAGCTGGAGAGATTGGTTCATTAAGAGAAATAGAAGCTGAAGATCAAGCTTTTGATGAAGCTATAGATATTCAAGAAGAGATTATTGATGAAACAAAAGGTTTAATTATACCTGGAGTTGAAGTGCTTGGCAAAGAAACCAACCAAGAGCTAATTGGTGAAATAGGTGACATGTACGCTGATCTTCAACTAGAAGGTAAAAATTATAAGAACTTACCTAGATTAGCAACTAGATATGTAGCAGAAAAAGCTGGTGTGCCAGAAACAAAAATTACAGATCCAAAGAAAAATCTTTCAAGTGGTGAGTACGCGTCTGCATCGGAATTTTTATTTAACATAGCTGACACTTATATCAAGATATTACCTGAAGGTGCTGTGACGCAAGAAGCTGCATCAGAAGCACTAAAAGGCACATCTACAGGTGTACCTAAAAACATTTTAAACTTTGCGTATACTAGAAACGAAGAAAGATTTAAAGATCCAGCAGGTTTATTTGTTTTTGAAAAAAGAAAAGATCTTACTAAAGAACAGTTTTTAGATGCTATTGGTTTAAATCCTGATGGTACTAAGAAACCAGGTATTACGGGTAGATCGCCAGAATCACAAACTACAAAAGGTCTTTTAAATCTATTAGATAGGATAATAACTAACACAGCTGTAAGAGTTGTTGGTAGTGAGTTAGGCATGTCTATGAATACTCAACTTGATATTAGATCAGGTACAGTCGACGGCGTTTATTCGCTTGGTGTTTCAGCTAAACAAGCAGCTAAAGATTTTCCTAAATTTATTGATGCCGCTGTTTCAAAACTTAATGATTATGGATTTGGAGATCAAATTCAAAGAGTAGAAGATCTTTCAAACGCAATGAGAACTTCTGATGGACCTGCCGGTTTACAGAATTTCTTTTTAGATGTTTTAAGTAAACATAACGAATTTTTAGGCTTAGCTATAAGATTAGTTCCAGATAGTATTTTTGGTCTTGGAAAAAATGTTACCGTGGCTAAAGCCGCTTTTCAACACACGCCAAGAGCGACAGCTGCTGGCTCTTCATATTTAGACAGTAAAGGAAATAGACTAATCAACGAAGAATGGAGAGAACGAAACGTACATAAGGCTTTTAAGTATAATTCAAAATCAAAAGACACTACAGATAACACTAGTGACATAGTAAAGTCTTTAATAAGCAACAGTGAATTAAACAAAATGTTAGGTGTTGATTTTGCTAAAAGCAAAATTATATCATCTAAAACAAGAGATCTTGTAAATCAGTTTGATGCTGACATAAAAAGTATAGCTCCTTATTCTGTTACAGGTATAAACATGAACAATTGGCAAGCTCAAATGGAAAAATTTGATTCTGCTAAATGGAAAAAAGGAATAACCTTAGCTAATAGAATACTACAAAGTATAATTATAGATATAACAAATCATTTTGACCCGTCTATAAACAAGGGTTCTACTCAAGAACAATTTGATCAATGGTTAGGTTATGCTATAAATATTTATCAAGGAACAACGAACGACTCTAATGGATTTAGAAAGCTTAGTATAGTAGATGTAGATAAAAGTTACATGTATCGTTATTCTGAAAAAAATAAAAGAGCTAATGCTTTAATAGGAGAACATGTTCCAACGAACGTGGATTCTATGACTGATATAATGATCGATAACTTATTCAAAAGAAGAATATCATCTATTATTCCTACTGTATATATAATACCTCAAATTGATTCTAAAGCTAAAGACAGCAAAAAAACAGGTCTTAAAAATGCTAATAATGTAACTGCTGTAGATGAATTTTTAGCTAAAAGAAGAGCTTTATCAAGAAATCAAGGCAGAATTATACGCTATAATAAACCAGGAGATTTATTTCCAAATAAAACAAAAGAACAAAACTTTGCTGACATAATATATTCTCTAGGTACTTTAGAGACTAAGTTTGCTGGTATAATATCAATGAAAGATGCTAGGATAACACCTGGTCAAACATTAGATCTATCTACAGCTAAAAACTTAGCCGCTAAAAGAAAGAAAAGATTCGATGTTATTAATCCTGCTGCAAATGACTTTGAAGGTCTCATGTATGCTCTATTAGCTAAAGGTAAGTTAGGCGAGGAGCAATATGAATGGATGCAGAGAAATCTTTTTGAACCTTACGGCCAAGCTACATATAGACTAAATAATACTAGACAAACAGTAGCAAGAGGTTTAAAGAAAATAGAAAAAGAAAATAAAGAGCTATATAAAAAGCTCAAAAAAGATTCTGGTTTCGGAGGATTTACATTTGAGCAGGCACTGAGAGTTTGGTTATTTTCTAAAATCGACAAAACACCATCTGGTGTAGATGAAGACACGAAAAAAGCCCTTATTACCATTGTCAAAAATAATCCAGACATTGAGCAATTAGGTTATGATCTTTCTGCTATTTTACCAATGAAAGAGTTCTGGGTAGATCCAGATCCTGAAACATGGCAGATTGATAGTATTAGAACGGATGTTATTAATGCTATTGAGAAAGTTGCTAGAAAGCAGTTTTTAGGTGAATGGAAAGCTAATGTTGAAGAGATATTCTCTAAAAACAACATGAACAAACTGACAGCTGCTTTTGGCGAAGAATATATAGATGCGTTAAAAGACATGCTTTATCGTATGGAAACTGGTAGTTCAAGACCTGAAGGCATGAACAAGCAGATGAACGTGTTTATGAATTGGGTTAGAGGTTCTGTAGCTACAACAATGTTCTTTAACAGAAGATCAGCTATACTACAGCAAATATCTAACGTCAACTTCCTTAACTGGGGCGACAATAACCCTATAGCAGCAGCTAAAGCTTTTGCTAATCAAAAACAATATTGGGAAGATTTTGTTTATATACTTGATTCTAATTACTTAAAAGAAAGACGCGGTGGTCTTAAGACAGATATAAACGCGGCTGAACTTGCTGAGGCGGCTAAAAAGCATGGTTATAAAGGTGTATTAAGTAAAGTTCTACAAGCTGGTTTCATGCTAACACAAATAGGGGATAGTTTCGCAATTGCAACCGGTGGTTCTACTTTTTATAGAAACAGAATTAACACATACTTAAAACAAGGTCTAACTAAAGAACAGGCTGAAAGAAAAGCTTTTATAGATTTCCAAGAAATATCTGAAGAAACACAGCAGTCAGCAAGACCTGATAGATTATCGCAACAGCAGACAAATATTATTGGTAGAACTTTCTTATCGTTCCAAAACACGCCAATGCAGATGACTAGATTATCTGTAAGAGCTGGTAAAGATTTATTAGCAGGTAGAGGTAATCCAAAAGAGAAAGTATTTAAAATGCTCTATTACGGCGCAATTCAATCTATTATATTCTCTATGTTGCAAACAGCATTAATCGGAGACATGTTTAGTGTGTTTGGTGATGATGAGGGTGATGATGAAGAAGAATTAAGAGCTAAAAAGACTAAACGTGTTGTCAATGGTGTTGTTGATTCTTTCTTAAAAGGTACAGGTATGTACGGTGTAGCTGTGGCTACAACTAAAAACGCTATTATAAAGTTTATAGAACAAGAGAAAAGAAAAGAAGAAGGTAAAAGACCTGATTATGCTTACGTTGTTTTAGAGGTACTAAACGTTTCACCACCAGTAGGTATTAAAGCTAGAAACTTCTACGGCGCTCTTAAAAACTACGAGTACAATGCTAAATATATTGGTTCTGCCGGTTGGGATTTAAACAATCCTGCTATTGATATTGGATCTGCTGCGCTTGATGCTTTATTAAATGTGCCAGCATTATCTACTGTAACTACAATTAGAGATATGTCAGCTGCTTTTGATGAAGATTTAGAAGTTATGACAAGGTTAGCATTAATAGCCGGTTGGCACACCTGGGATTTAAATTTACAAGACAAAGAATTAAATAAAATCAAATCTGAAGTCAAAGAAACAAATAAAAAAATTAGAAAAAGCAAGCAAGGATTTAAAAAACAAAAACCAAAACCAATTAGCTTATAATGGCAAAAGATAAATGTTACTACAAAGTAAAATCTAGGTATAAAGTTTGGCCTTCTGCTTATGCGTCAGGAGCTTTAGCTAAATGCAGAAAAGTAGGTGCGGCAAACTGGGGAACAGGACCTAAGAAAAAGAAAAAGAAAAAATGAAAAAAGTTGGTGGTGCTTATAGAGGTGTATTAAAAGCTCGTGTAAAAAAGTTATATGGAGGAAAAGTTACATGCTCTAAAGTTAAAAAACTGAAATCTAGACGTAATAGTACTAAGAGAGATGTTCAGTTGGCTAACTGGTTTATTAACATGCAAAATTGTGGTCATGGCAGTAAGAAAAACTAAAAAAGGAGCATCACTAAAAAGATGGTTCAAAGAAAAATGGACAGACGAAAAAGGAAATCCATGTGGATCATCGAAAAATAAAAAAACAAAGGTTTGTAGACCTTCACGCAGAGTAAGTTCTAAATCACCTAAACCTTGGAGCGAGATGACTAAATCTGAGAAATCAAAAGTAGTTAGGGCGAAGAAAAAGGTTGGTATGGGTAAACGTAGATCTTCAAAGAGCTGGGTGTCGTGAGACCTTCACTTATAAAAACAATTAAAAAAATGGACGTGCAAGACTTAAAACTCTACGCTGTAAACTCGCTAAGTCTTATTATATCTTTTTCTAACATCGAGATGGGATTAAAAATAATCCTACTTATAGCATCAATAGGCTATACAATATCCAAATGGATAGAACTGTATAAGAAGAAAAAATGACAGCGCCAAAGTTAAACGATGACAGCTCGTTGTCAATTAACATAAAATGGCTAATACAAATAGTCGTACTCGTAGGTACAGCGGTTTATCTGTATTTTGGTTTAGAAAACAGAATAGCTAATAACGAAGACGAATTAAAAAGTTTAAGATATAATCAAAACACGTATATATTCCCTGATATTAGAGTTTTAGAAAACGAAGTTATAGACTTTAAACTCGAGCGAGAACGTATCAGAAAAGATATTAAACGTTTAAATGAGATTATAAATGAAATTAAGTGAAAATGTAACTTATAACGAAGCTACAGTATCGTATACTGCGAAACGTAAAGGCATTACAAATATTCCTACAGAAGATCAAATGTGGAATATGATAAAGCTTTGTGGAGCTATATTCGAACCACTTAGAGAATGGGTTGGTGGTCCAATTAAGATTAATTCATTCTTCAGAAGTGAAGAGTTAAACAAAGCTATTGGAGGAAGTTCAAAATCACAACACTGCGACGGGTGCGCAATCGACATTGATGATGTATACGGTCATAAGACAAACAAAGAGATGTTCAACTATATTAAAGAACATCTTGACTTTGACCAGCTTATATGGGAGTTTGGGAATGCAGATAATCCCGACTGGGTACATGTTAGTTATATATCAGGTACCGAAAACAGGAAAAAATGCTTAAAAGCAGAACGTGTTGATGGTAAAACTGTGTATAGCACGATATAAAAAAAGGGAGCCGATTGGCCCCCTTATTTTTTTACCCGTCACAAGACAAACATTCAGGATCCATAGCTTTACTAGCTATATCACCTCTAAGTACAGATTCAGTTCGCATATAATAAAGAGTTTTAATTCCCTTTTTCCAAGCTTCTAAATGAACCTGATTTATCCACTTAGGCGTAGCTACAGAAGGAAACGCCAAATTCAAAGAAACAGATTGATCAACATATTGTTGTCTTATACCTGCTTGATTAACAAGTTCAAGTTGATTAATCTCTTTAAAAGTTTTGAATACATCTTTTACTGTATCATAACCATACTTTTCAACTTCCTCATTCGCATCAGCCAGCTTCACAAGTTTACCTTGCACATAGCCATACTCTTCAAGCTCATCAAGTCCTTGTATAGATCCTTTATCTTCTAGGATTTTGTTCCACGTTTCAGAGGTATTAATCCCAATTTTTCTAAGTACTTTTTCAAGTTCTTTATTCTTTCTAATAAACGTACCTTTTGCAGACTGTTCTGTAAATACGTTAGCAGCCCACGGCTCGATGCCTGGTGATACATTGCCTGACAGTTTAGAATTAGAAACTGTGGGTGCAATCGCTCGAAGATGTGTATTTCTAAACCCCGTGTCTTTACACCATAATGGTTCACCATACACTTCTGCAAGGTCGCGAGAAGCTCTTTCGGATTCAATCTTAATTTGACTGAATATTCTTCTAGTTTCGAACTGCGCTTGCATACCTTCAAAAGGAACACCTTTTTGCTGTAAATAAGTGTGCCATCCCAGAACTCCAAGTCCCAACGCTCTTCCTTTTTCTGCACTGCGCACACTATTATCAAAACCTTTAAGGCCTTTTGCTTTTTGAATAAACTCCTCAAGAACGCCGTCAAGGAACCAAATACTGTGGTAAATAAGGTTAGTGTCTTTCCACTCATCATATTTTGCTAAATTGACTGAACTAAGGCAACAAACAAAACTATGACTTTCATCAGTGTGTAATGTTATCTCAGAACATATGTTTGTCATATGTACTTTAAGTCCGTTGTCTTTGTAAGCTCTTGGGTTATTCTTGTTTGTATTTCCCTTAAAAAGAATATAAGGTTCTCCAGTTGCTTTACGTTTTTGGAGAAGCTTTGACCATCGCGTCCTAGCGTCTTGATCTCCTGATTCAAGTCTTCGCATAAACTTATCACCGACGACAGCGCACTGATGGAGATTAAGCGACTGTCGATTAACGTCACCCTTGGGCTCTCTAATCTCAAGCCACTCCAAGAAATCGGGGTGATCAATATTGATATTAACTGATGCAGCTCCTCGTCTGACAGATCCTTGATTCGTGGCAAGTATAGTTGAATCGTAAATCTTGCAAAACGGAACCACGCCGTCAGATGTTCCATTATTTGTAATTTTAGCTCCGGCAGGACGAATCATATTAATTCCGATACCAACTCCCCCGCCGTGTTTAGCTAGTAACATCATTTCTAAATTTTTAGCACCAATATCGTGAATACTATCACCTACATCGATACCAAAGCATGATATAGGTAGACCACGATCGGTACCTGTATTTGAAAGGACTGGCGATGCTAAGTTTAACCAGCCCTTCCATATATAGTCGAAAAATACTTCAGCTAATTCCGGTTTGTACAACCTCTTAGCAACGGTTGACGCAACTCGCATATACGCATCTTTCGGAGTTTCCCAAGGAAGTAAATAACCTCCTGTTATTGTTTTCTTGTAGACATCAGTGTCTCCCCACGTAGGATAGTCTACACCTTTTTTCCATTCATCTTTCCACATAACTACCAAATATCATCAAAGTCTTCGCCTTCATTAGCTTTAGAGTAATCCGTAGGTCTTATAGCAAAAAAGTCTGTATGTGTTACACCACCAGTTAAGTGGTAAAACCAATCAAGATTTGATGCAGCGTTACTGTCATAATCAAAATAAGAACTAAGATCAACATAGCCAAGCTCGACAAGTTTTTCATTTAATCTCTTTTTAATAAATTGTTTCAGATCGTATGATTTTAAGTTTTCAATATCACCCATCTCAAACATTTTGTCAATATAATTCATTTCAGCATCATGCATTGCATTAGCCGCGTTAACAATATCTTCTCTACATGCTTCTAAAAGATCTTGATCTTCTTCGCACATGTGTCTAAATAATTGGCAACCCATTTTACTGTGCAGACTTTCATCACGCACACTCCATTTCATTTGCTGTCCAATACCTTTAAGAAGATTACGCAACTGAAAACTATATAAAACGGCAAAAGCAGAATATAAAGATACACCTTCTGCAAAAGCAGAAAATATAGCAAGGCTTCGGCCAATACCCGTACGATCATTATCGTCGCAAGCAACCAAATTGTCAAAGCGATCCATTGTTGCCGGATCGTGTAAAAAAGCTTCGAAATCATCTAATCCTAGTGTTTCGTTTAAATAAGAGTATGCAACAGCATGAATAGTCTCTTGACTACCAAACATCATTGCCATTTGTTGTATCTCGTGTTTAGGAAACCAAGACACTACTTTCTGAGTCCAATAATCAGAAACAGCACACTCAGTTTGTGCAAATCCAAGAAGGATGTTTCCTACTAAGTTTTTTTCTGCAGGTGTAAGACGTTCGTTCCAGTCTTTAACATCACCTGACATCGGTATCTCAGTATGTAACCAAAAAGCTTGAGCTTGTTTAAGCCAACCTTCAGTATAATATACTGGATACTCAAATGGTTTGTAAGCTATTCTTTCATCAAATAATCCCATTAGTTTTCCACAATTAATGCAACATCAATAAAAGGTAAATAAAATACATACGTAGTTGTTTCTTCCGCCTCGTACATGCGTGATCCAATTAGTACACCTGGGTACAAGCCCAAACTAATTTCCCAATTTTTCTTAGTAAACATAGATGTTATATTTTTCGTGGAGTTCTACAATATCAGAGTACTTCACATATCCACGTTGTGAAATACTCCATTTAATAAATTTGTCTATCTGACGACCAGCATAACGCTGTCGCGCTATCCTTTTCTGTTGTTCAGGATTTGTTGTATTACTTGGTCGCATTCGTTTTGGTTTTGAGGTTTGTAAAGGGTAACGCCTGGCATGTTGTTTTCAACATACCTTTTAAATAATTTCCAACGTATAGGAAAAGATTCATTAGCACGACCTTTGCACTCAATAATAAAATTATCGGCAACAAAATCAGGAGTATAAGTAATAGGAAGGATACGTTTATTACCGCGGTTAGTAAAATCGCCTTTACCGTTTGATTGTCTTTCGTAGCTCTCGGACGTGAAATCAAACCCTTCAATAAGCGTGTAACTTTTTCCTTCATATATTGCTTTGATTTTAGCTTTTTGTAAAGCTATATACATATATCTTTCAAGGCCCGAGGCAAAATTAATCCCATCATATTTTATTTTTTTAGCCTGTACTGGTCCTTTTTTTTTACGTTTTATTCTTGCCCCCATATTTGATCGTTGTCTAACATATAACCATCATGACTTTCATCATAATGTAATCCGTCATTTCCATTTTGCCCTATAACATTCATTCGTTTCAATAATGCTTCTTCGTTTAAATCCTGAAGCTCTTCGCGTGCAGCTTGGATATAAAGTATTGCATCCATTAGTTCTTCTTGAATATCTGTAAGATAACCAATTAAATCTTTTTGTTTTGTTTTACGTTCTTTATCTAACGTTTGGCCATACTTAGCATAACCGACATCAGAACGACTAACAAACTTATCGACAACACGTTCAACAACGGGATCTCTAAATTCTATTTCTTTTTTATTCATAACTGTTTTACAAATGTTCCGTTTGACATTTTACCTTTACGGTTTTTTATTTCATTGTAAGCAGCAGTGATACAATCTTCAATATCAACATCAATAAGCCTTGCAAGATTAGTAAGCACAACAACCATGTCACCAATAGCGTCAATGGCTTCTGGTTTGTTGTCTTTAAGCAATGCTTGCGCGAGCTCACCAGCTTCTTCCATAAGTTTAACATACTGTGTTTTTGAATCGCCTTTTTCATATATACCTCTTTCAGAAGCCCAGTCCCTGATCAATGGAAATATATCTCGCATTGTTATATCTTGTTTAGGCATTGTAAGACCTCCTATAAGAGACTTTTCATCATTAAACTGATCCATAGGACCTCCTTGAATAAAAGCTTCATAATAAGCCTTGTTATAGATATAACATCTATCATCAGTATACTGAGATCTGAAGATGTTTTGTTTTATCCAACGACCACTTTCTTCAGTTATTTCAAACTGACCAAGATGTGTTGTCCAAGTCAAGCCTGTGTTTTCGTGTACAAATTCACCAATATCATCTATTGATACTGGAAAAGTACTTGTCTGCTCTGTAGCGTTTACTTTCATTTCTCTATTATTTAGGTTTTTATAAAGTTTACGATCAACCTTGTAACCATAACGTTTTTGAAGTTCTATTTCTTTATTAGATACTTCATCTATATCGTCTGTTACTAGTAGTATTTCATACTGATGAGGTTTATAGCCTTGTTGTTTTTCAACTCGCATACGCGGGTCTACTGTAACACCTATTTTTTTACCTGGTATGTGATAAAGATAATAATTTTTTTCAGAGTCTATCATTGTAAACGTGTAAATTGTTAGCAAAATGGAAATATTGTCCGACGTCAATAGACAGTCTCTGTGCAACCATTTGTTGTAATCTTGAGAAACAATACTGATCGATCGCAAAACCATACCAGAGATCATTAGAACGCATCATAACAGACATGTTTAGCTTGTTATCTGTTATGTAAAACTGAACCGCATAAGTACAAGGTGTGTCAAATGCATATTCTAGGTTTTCTTTACCATCGTAAATACTAATCGCAGCCTGTCTAGTACTAGGATCACGCTCAAGTAAATCAATAATATAGTCTAGTTGATTGTTTCTATTCCACTGCCAACCATAATTAGAGTTTACACGACCGTATTTGTTACCCATTTTTTGCCATATTTTAGGTATTTTACCATAAATATCGCCAAGAGTAGAAAGCCTATTGTCACCTGACATATACCACTGCCATTCGGCTTCAGCATAATCGTGATTCCAAGGTCTTTCACGGTGTTCTACAATATTGTCTAGTGGATTTTCAAGCCAAAAGCCAACGTTAAATAACGCTTTAGTATTTTGAAACTCAATGCCTGAATGCCTGATTATTTCTAACCAATACTCAAACGCATCTGTTGCATTGCTAAAGCTCGTCCTTAGGTCTATACTTGTTTGCATAATATCTATAAAATTCGAATATTTTTTCTAAAATAATATCTTGTGGATATGATTCAGGAGATTTATTTACTTTTTTGTCTAATTTAATAATAATTTTCCAAGGACCTTCATGTGGTGTTGACTCTGCGTAAACTAATATTTTGTTCTGAACACACCAGCCAAGAGCATCTCGATCTTCTTTTGTCCAGTCGTAATAACCATAATCAGGAGCTGGTAAACTGTTTGATTTCCAATTTTTCGCCATTTATGTTTCCCAAGGCATAGGTTCATTATTTATTTCAACAGGTTGATGTGGTATAAAACAACCAGATTTTGGTTCCCATCTGAAATGAGCTTCAGCGCCGTTTTCACCCAAGTTCTGAAACTTAACTTTAAGTATTTTAGCTTTAACGGTTTTTTCTTCATAATTCCTATGAACTAATATACCGTGATAACTAGCATCATACCACTCACCACCACCTTTAATATTGTACATTGTAGGTTCTTCCATTTGACCATCTTTGTCTTTGTACATTTTAGTTGGATGAGCTACAACAATAACCAGAACATCATACTTTTTACAGAACGTTTCTATTTTAGTAAGATATTCCATTGTATACCTATTAACATCTTCTGTTTTAGCATCAACGTCTCTAACTTTATTAAAAGGGTCAATAACTAAACATTTTATGCCTTTACGCTTAACTAGTTCGGCTCCTTTACGTAAAACAGATTCAAGCGTGTAACGATCCATATCAATAAAAAAGAAATTATCATTAACATGCTGTGTTACATGGTTCCATTTATCTGATCCTACATCGTTTTTACTTGGCATACCTTGCCACACTTTTCTGATGAGTTTATGTGCATGGAGGTAAGTTGGTGCATTTTCTGGAGAAGCATACGCTGTTTTCCACCCATAGTTTTGGTTATAACCAACAACCATTTGGTCGACAAAATCACTTTTGCCGGAACTAGGAATACCAGTAACAGTAATAAATTGACCAGTGTAAGTTGAAAATATATCATCAAAGTTTTTAAGACCAACCTGAAAGCCTGGTTTAAAACCGTTGTGGACGAAATCAAGGACTTCGTGCTCGATATCCTTATACGTTGATACGTTTTCAAGAGGGACGGGTTTCGCTTGGGCAATACGCTCTGCCAGTTTTTGTTTTCCATACTTTTGTAAATAATCGTTAGCGTCTTTGACGTCGTCGAAGCTAAGTGTATAGCATAGCTCAGCACCGAGGCGTCTAACTAGTTCTTGTTGTAACGCTTGACCAGCTTCATCTGAATCAACCGCAATGATAACTTTTTCTTTGTCAGAAAAATAATCTATACATGCGTCGAGATAATCAAGGTTATTATTGTTAAGAGTAGCGCCGTTAGGGACAGAAATGACATTCTTAATTCCGGCTTCATGGAATGATAAAACGTCCATCTCGCCTTCAACAATGACCACAGTGTCATAGCCAACGCTAGCATCGATATTATAGAATACTTTTTCAGCACCCTTATATAATTTAAAGTTTTTGCGACCATCTCTGTATTTTATATTAACTAATTCACCACCAATATAGTAATTAAACTGTATTGTGTTTTCTTCTTTACCGGTCTGGGGCATATACTCAAAACCCTCGCCGATATGTAAATCTTTGAGGGTTTGAGCTGAAATACCTCTGCTATCAAACCAAGCCACAACTTTTGGGTTTTGGATAAGAACAGGTTCTACATCTGGAATTACGTACTCTTTTTCTGTAGAGCCGTTTCTATGATAAGTATGTAGCTGAAAGGTTTGATTACAGTTGTGACATGTCCCGAGACCACGTTCCCAATCATAGCTAGCACATTTGCTTTTTCTATGTTCGGGTTTTCTATCATGACTACACAAGGGGCAGATTCCTTGCGTTTTGCCAACCTCTAGTCCGTGTTGGTTGAACTCGTCAATTAAGAAGCCATTGATCTCTACGTCGTTAACGTGCATGTCTGTTTATTTAAAATGGTAAATCGTCGTTTGCTACAGGTGCTGATTGTTGTTGAGGTTGTCCATCGCGTGGAGTTGGTTGTGGTACTTGACCGTCAGTCCAAACTACTTTAGCGTTACCAAGATAAACTTTTTGAGCCTTTGCTTGACGCTCTTCCATAGACTGCTCAACAATTACAGGACCGTCGTTTCCGAATTTGTCTTTTTCATTGTTAAGAGTAATTGTGATGGGTAGGTACTTACCTTTTTTACCATCAATAATCTTGTCTTTTGGTATATCAGACAGATTAATACTTGTTTTTAAAATAATTGCCATATCTATAATGTATTGGTTTCTAAATATTGTTTCGGGTCAAACCCATCTGTTTTGTAGAACAAGTCATAAATGTGGCTTGCTTTTTCTACTTTATCTTCGCCAGTCATATAAAAATTATCTGAACATTCAAATATATTAATTTTAAATGAAGTTTTATCGATCGCTATGAAAATAAATTCATACCCGAATAAATGCCTGTAAATATAAGCTTGACTATCGTAGTTATATTTTTTAGCACTCCATTTAAAACCTTCAATATCTGAAGTCGTCTTGATATCAATGATAAGCTTTTCATTATGGTTTATAATATCAGCTTTACCCTTCCATTGATTACCGAATAACTCTGTAATGCCTGGTTTTTCATACTCGTTACCTTCAGCTTTAATAAGATCTCTACAGATATCATTTTCTAATATTGTATCTCTTAGTAACTCTATTCTATCAACC
>Ga0255753_1000719_pt1 | contig 41730 bp, 44 predicted proteins | sample 041ome_10_FD_179953 | JGI IMG/M metagenome (GOLD analysis project Ga0255753, IMG submission 179953) | Coastal salt marsh microbial communities from the Groves Creek Marsh, Skidaway Island, Georgia - 041412US metaG (version 2) | ecosystem: Environmental > Aquatic > Marine > Intertidal zone > Salt... | reverse complement strand
ATCTCATTGAAAACATGACAGACGAAGACCTAAGGGAACATTTATATTCACCAGGGGTTCCGGATATAGACCTTGTTATTAGAACAAGTGGAGAAGCAAGACTTTCAGGTTTTCTCCTTTGGCAGAGCGCATACTCCGAATTCATTTTTCAAGATGTTTTCTGGCCTGAATTTAGAAAAATTGATTTTTTACGCTGTTTGAGAGAGTATGTTCAACGAGAGAGAAGATTTGGTAAATAGTTTATTTATCACTCTTTCTTACAATTTAAACAAAGGTAATATAAACGAATATGAATCTAGTTGACATAATCAATGATTTAAATTTCAAAGTACTTTTTCCAGTATTTATTGGAATCAAGTTTTTACTTGAAACTTATCTAAAACAGAGAAACATCCAATCAATGGAAAAAAATAAAGACAAAATTCCTGAACGGTTTGTGAGTGTTGTTACCGAAGAGGAATACAAAAAATCAATCAATTACAATACTGACAGAATTAGATTTTCAATGTTTACAGCTTTTGTATCTGTTGGAGTTCTTTTACTGTTTACAACAGGCGGGTTGCTTAATTTTCTAACAAAAATAGTTCAGGATATTACTCAATCAAATATTTTAGGGATTATTTTGCTAGGACTATTCATTGTTTTAGTTGATGAAATAGTAGGAATTCCTCTTGCTATATACTCAACATTTACCCTTGAGGAAAAATACGGATTCAATAAAACAACTACAAAAACATTTGTCCAAGACTTGATAAAAAACTTACTTATCACTGTTGTTTTTTCCTCTACCCTTTACGCTGTAGTAATTTCAATAATTGAACAATTAGGGGAAAATTGGTGGATCTATGCCTTTCTTGCAGTATTTCTATTTCAAGCTGTAATCTTTTATCTTTATCCTGTCCTAATTCTTCCTCTCTTCAACAAACTAGAGCCAATTACTGATGAGAAATTTAAAGAACCTATTGAAAAACTTCTCAACAAAATTAATTTTAAGGCTAAAGGACTGTTTGTTATGGATGGAAGCCTAAGAAGCTCACATGGAAATGCATTCTTTACTGGATTTGGAAATAATAAAAGAATAGTTTTTTATGACACTCTTTTAGAGACGATTACTCCTACTGAAATGGAATCGATTCTAGGGCATGAGCTAGGGCATTATAAGCTAGGACATATAAGAAGAACTCTTGTTAGTTCTATATTTTTTGGATTTTTTGGATTTTATATATTAGGACAAGCTTTCATGGCTGATGAATTCTTTTATGGACATGGGCTAGATGAGATAACTCTATATTCCAAATTTTTATTATTTTATTTAGTTATTGGCTCTTACACTTTTTTCACAAAACCAATTTCTTCTTATATATCTAGACAGAGGGAATTTGCCGCTGATGATTTCTCTATCCAATATACAGAGGTAGAGAGTATGATTTCAGGACTTCTTAAATTAAGCAAAGATAATTCCTCAAATCTAACACCTGACAGCTTATATAGTTCTTACTACTACTCACATCCCCCAATTGCTGAGCGTGTGAAAAGTTTAGAGGACAAAAAAGACTTAAGGAACGCTTAAAACAAATAAGGCTTGAAGAGTAAGACCTACAGTAATTAACAAAAATATATACTGAGTTTTGTCACTCTGTTGATGTCCAAAAAGTTTTATAGATAAATCATGAGCAAGAACAACGCTCAACATGTGTCCAGCCAAAGTAAGGAACACTTGGATGCCCCATAAAGCAACTGGAGTTAAAAAATAATTGATAGTTATTTCCTCAATCCCAAAAAGATTCCAACCAAGACCATAGGGATCATTCAGTCGATAAAAAATAGTTTGAGATTCATATAAAAGCAAACTCAAATAATGAGTTACATGATAAGCAAAGGCGATAGGAAGCATTGTGTGTGCAAACAAAAGGGAAACATCGTTTAAATCTTTTTTTTCACCACTTACTTTCAATGCGAACCAACAAGCGAACCTATAGGAACTGATAATGATAATATTTATCGCAAGAAATGAAAGTGTTGAGAAACCAATATCTAAAGTGGAAGATCCAAATAGGTTATACCAAAAAGTTGTTCCTCTTAGCCCATCATAGGTTACAGTACCAATCATCAATAATATGAAATACTCCATGCCTTTAAAGTTTGAAAGGTTAGCAATATTCTCAAGCATATTCTTATAAAATGGCCTAGAAACTGTTAATCTTAACTTTGCATATAAATGGTGAAGCAGATGAAGAGGGTCAACTTCAATAGAAGCTTTACCAAAAAGAATTCGTACACCTGTTGTTACTACAAATAATATGATGAAAACAACTCCAATATGTGATGGATTTCCTGGCTTTCTCCACACAAGTTCAAACCAAGTAAGCCCAAGAAACAATAAAGATGCAAACCATACGGTTGTGGGTTTTTTTTCATCTGAGGGAATTATTGCCAGCGGGTTAAACTTTGCATAAATATCTCCAAAAATAAGACCTAACACTGGGACACCTATCCAGAGAAATACCCAAATAATAAGGGGTGTTATGGATGTTTTTGCTTCCTCATTACCAATTAATCCAGGAAAAATTAGTAAAGATAAAACAAATAGACCTAAAACTTTTCCAGAGATGCTTTGTTTCTTAGCTTCAACAACTTCTTTTTCTATGAGTACAGATTGTTTCCAAGAGACTTTTAAGAAAACAAATGTTAGAACAATTACCCATGCAGAAATATTTAAAACAGTTTCAAAGGGAATAGGGAGGTCACCCACGCTGCCAATTCCATGATGAAAGTTAATTAAGTTTAAATGCATTTACTTTAGTTTATATGTCGATAAAATATTAGATAAGGAATTAATATGTGTGTAATTTGTAATATAGCTGATAAACCAATTGAAGAAACAATTTATATTGTATCTCAGACAGCAAGTGGTGATAACTTTATGGTTCCAATGGTCAGTAACTTGTTTGAAATGCACACTATTCAAGTAATTGAATCTTTCTTAATTAACGCATCACTTTTAGCAATAATTTTTTAAGAATCAGTAGTACAGTTTTTACACTGGTCTGTACACTGACCAAACATTTCAACTCTATGATCTGAAATTTTAAAATTAAACTTTTTTTCAATCTTTTTTATCTCTGCAGCCAAGAAGTCTTCAAATTTATTACTGAGCTCTACATCTATAACCTCACCACAATCACTGCAAAACAAATGATGGTGGTGTGCACGATCTTCTAAGATGAGTTCAACAACAGTAGTGTTTTCTGGTGAAGTAAATTCATGAAGTAAATTAATTTTTTTTAAATCATTTAAAACTCTGTAAAGAGTTGACTTTGCTACTTTATTATTGAGAACATTTTGAAGCTCATCAACTGTTACAGGTCCTTTATTATCGAGGAGTACTTCTAAAACTAAAATTCTCGGATTAGTAATTGATACATTATGTTCAGAAAGTATTTGTTTTGAACTTTTTCCCATAATCAAAGTATAGTAAAAAAACTCAAATAAAAAAATGAGAATTATTCTCATTTATGCTTGACAAACTAATAAATGAGACTTATTCTCATTTACTGAATTATTAACAATATATATATTAAGGAAAATTTAATGAAAACTAGACCTATGTACAAAATTGGTGCGATATTTTTATCTATTATTTTAATTGCTTGTGGAAGTGGTTCTACTACCGAAGACCCTTCTTCAGATAAAATTAATGTTTTAGCAACTACCCCGATGCTAGGCGATTTTGTTAATGAAATTGGTGGCGACAACATCAACTTAACTATTTTAATGCCACCAGAAGCAGATCCACACACTTACGATCCTTCTCCTCAAGATGCTTCAAAAATTGCTGATGCAGATATAGTATTTTATGTTGGACTTAAGTATGAGCCAGCAGCACTAGTCAAACTACTTGAAAATACTTTAGACAATGAAGCGGTCTTAGTAGAAGTTGGAGAGTCTATTAACCCAATTGAGTTTAGTGAAGAAGGTCATGACGACCATGATGATGAAGAAGGTCATGACGACCATGATGATGAAGAAGGTCATGACGACCATGATGATGAAGAAGGTCATGACGACCATGATGATGAAGAAGGTCATGACGACCATAAAGGTCATGACCACGGTGCAGAAGACCCACACTATTGGTTCGATCCACTAAGAGTTGTAATGGCAGTTGAATTAATGATGAATCAACTAATAGAGCTTGACCCAAGCAATTCTGAAGCATATAAAACTGCAGGAGATGCTTATATCAGTGAGTTGAATGAATTAGATTCTACAGTATCTGCATTAATTGAAACAGTACCTTCTAAAAATAGAAAACTTATAACAACTCACGAGTCTCTTGGCTATTTAGAAGCTAGATATGGTGTAGAAGTTCTTACTACAATTATTCCAAGTTTAACCTCAGCTGATGAAATATCACCTGCAGAATTAGTAGATGTTCTTGATGTCATTGAAGATAACAATATAAAAGTTATTTTTGTTGAATCTGAAGCTCCATCTGTATATGCAGACACAATAGCAGCAGAAGCTAATATAAAAACTGTTACAGGTTTATGGGTCGAGACTCTAAGGGAAAATCAATCATACGGAGATTGGTTAATAGAGAATGTTGGTTTAATTGTAGAAAACTTGGTTGACCTTCCTTAGGATGGTCACAGAAGTGAAAGTTAATAAGTATTACAAATAAAAGTCTGATAGTTTCTGATGGTTGTTGCGTACAGTATGGTGACGCACTAGCTCTTGACGATGTTACTTTTTCAATCTCTGAGGGAAAATTGGTAGCAGTAGTTGGTCCCAATGGTGGAGGAAAGTCTACATTATTTAATGCTATGGCTGGAATAACTCCTTTATCTCATGGGTCACTAAAGATAAAGGGATTGCAGCCAAATGAGGCAAAAGGTTTTATTGGTTACGTCCCTCAAAATAATCAAATAAATTGGAATTTTGCTCTTTCAGTGAAACAAGTTGTAGAAATGGGTCTAATTAATAATAAGACTTTTAATCCATTTTCTAGTAAAAAAAATAATCATCTAATTGAGAACTCCCTCAGTAAAGTAGGACTTCTAAATAGAATTGACGAAAATGTAAACAATTTGTCTGGAGGACAATTACAGAGAGTCCTTCTCGCCAGAACATTAACACAAGGTGCAGATATTTTATTACTCGACGAAGCATTTAGTGCTGTAGATATTGGAGCCGAAGAGGATGTTATGAAAATAATTAATGAGATAAAGCAAGATGGAAAAACCATATTAATTGCAACTCATGACATAAACAATATTGAGGAAAAATATGATGAAGTTTTATGTCTCAACAGACACTGTTGTGCATTTGGCAATCCTTCAGAGGTTTTAACAGAAGAGGTTATAGAAGAAATGTATGGATCTCATAATCAAATGTTAAGAGAACATACACCTGGACACCATGGAGCTCACAATGGGAATTGAAACTTTTATTGAACCTCTAAAATATGATTTTATGGTACGAGCATTAATTACAGCAATTTTATCTGGGGTTATGCTTTCAGTTCTTGGTTCATTTACTATAAATAAAAATATGGGCTTTATGGCGGATGCAATGGCACATTCAACTCTCCCAATTATTGCTGTCGGTGTATTTTTTGGTTTCAGCATTTCTGAACTCGGAGCTCCAGCAGCTGTAGTGATTGCTCTATTGCTGGGGGTCATAATTAAAAATACAGATATTGGGGAAGACACCTCAATTGGAATAATCTTTTCCTCTTTTTTTGCTTTAGGTTTTGTTTTGATATCAGTTCTCGATGTCTCAATAAATTTAGAAGATTTGTTATTTGGCCAAATACTTGCTGTGAGTTCTTTTGATGTTGCTGTAATTTTTGCATTATTCCTAATAGTTTTAAGTATTCTTTTTATTTTCTTTAAGCAGATTTTGTTCTATTCCTTCGATCCCATTGGGGCAGAGGTACGGAATTTAAACGTTAGCTTTTTAAATTACTTATTTTTAATCATATTATCTTTATCAATAGTGGGATCTCTTCAGACAGTTGGAATAGTACTTGTTTTGAGTATGTTGCTCATCCCAGCCGCTTCTGCAAAACTAGTTAGTAAAACGTTCATATCTTCAATAAGAATTAGTGCACTTTTTGGAGGCATCGCCTCAGTGAGTGGACTATATCTTTCTTATTACTTTAATCTTCCTTCTGGTCCAACAATGTCGTTAGTAGCTTCGGGACTTTTTGTATTTTCTTTTATTTTCAAAAAGGTAAATGCAAAGCCCAAATTAACAAGCACCTAAATGTATTAAGATTTGTGTATGAGAAAGTTATTAATATTCTTTATTTTTATAAGTTCATGCTCAAGCCAGGCACCAACTTCAAATGAAATAGAACTTATCCCAGAAGAAGAAAGTTCTTTTAAGGCAGTCACAACTACACTTCAACCTAAGGATCCAGATAGCGATCATGATCATGATCATGATAGCGAAAACAATAAAGAGAATGAAGAAACACCCAAACCGATTAGTTTGCTTCCTTTTGATTATTACCTCTTCGTTCCAGATGGTGTTCCAGATAAACTCGAAGTTTTAAATTATAACTTAGGAGAAGAAATCTATATACAGTTTGAAGCTAGAGATGTCGAAAAAGAAATTCATGTACATGGATATGACATACATTTTATGGTTTATCCAAGTCAAGATAATATTCTAAAAATTGAACTAACCATAGCTGGTGAATTTGAAATTGAAAATCATGCCAGTGGTTATGAATTTGCCAGACTTATTGTTTCACCCTGAGTTCACTTCTTGGTAGTAAAAATCTATTTAAGCTATCTACTGGGTTTCGCCCGGATAATTATTTTCAGTGACAAACAATAAAAAAACCGGGCGGTGCCCGGTTAAATAAAGAACAACTCAACAAGACACTACTTATGTAGAATCCACCAATGCCAGTTGTTTACTTTATACATAATGACTATTTAAACAACATATAAACAAAAAGTAAAGTTAAAGAATATGTAAATACCGTTATGACTATAAATACAGATATAACACATTAATACCTAGTATTAACCAAATGACAAAAATTATTGAAGCTAATAATCTTACAAAAATATATGGTGAAAAAGAGACGAGTGTTACAGCACTTGATGATATAAATATTGAATTTAGAGAAAATGAGTTCACTGCAATTATGGGACCATCTGGATCAGGTAAGTCAACACTTCTTCATTGTCTTGCTGGACTGGATAGGCCAACTTCTGGAAAAATTTTCTTAAAGGGCAATGATATTGCAACATTAAACGATAAAGAGTTAACCAAAATTAGAAGAGATAGTTTTGGATTCATCTTTCAAGCATTTAACTTAATTCCAACTCTTACAGCTCAGGAAAATATTACCTTGCCTGCATCCATTGCTGGAAGGGAACCAGACATGGAATGGGTCAAAGAAGTTGTGGAGACTGTAGATATTGCAGATAGACTCACCCATAGACCTAATGAACTATCCGGTGGTCAACAACAAAGAGTTGCTGCTGCTAGAGCAATGGCAACTAAGCCAGAAGTTATCTTCGCAGATGAACCATCAGGTAACCTGGATTCAAAATCAAGTAGAGAGTTATTAACTTTTATGAAATCTGTCGTGGAAAATCTTAATCAAACAATTGTGATGGTTACACATGATCCATATGCAGCCTCTTTTGCAGGAAGAGTTGTGATGTTGAAAGATGGAAAAATTGCAAGTGACTTGGAGAAACCAACACAGGAAGAAATTGTTGCAGAGGTTACAGCTTTAACTAACGCATAATGTTTGGATTCACAAAGCGCCCCCTTTTTCTAATTGCATGGAAAAATCTTAAGACTTACCCTGTAAGAATATTTCTTACAACTTCATCAATAATTCTTGGAGTTGCAGTCATCATCGCATCGAACATCTTTTCCGAAAGTAATAAATCAGCATTTGATAACTTATTTTCTGGAATTTATGAGGGAATAGATTTGGTTGTACAACCAGTTCAGGAAGATTTTGCCCAAGGTTTTAGTGGAGATGGTGGTCAAGGTCCTATATCTTTTGAAGTAAAAAAAATTAACGACACAAGAATTCAGGAAATTCAAGAATTACCTGGAGTGAAAGCAGCTTGGGGAGAAGTAGTTGGTTTTGCACAGTTTATAAAAGTTGTTGAAGGAGAAACCGTATTGCTCTCAAATGGTTTTGCTCCTACTTTTGGTACAGCTTGGGATAGTAGTGAATTTGCAAAACAATGGACTCTGTTAGAAGGAAAGGCCCCGACCAACAGAAAAGAAGTCGTAATGGATACTGTCACTGCAGAAAATTTTGATTTCAAAATTGGAGATAAGGTCACAGTATTAGCTGGCGCTACTCCGGCTACTTTTACCATCGTTGGTATTGCTGACTCTGCTTTCGCTGCAGGAGGAGCAACCTTTGCATTATTTGAATTTAGAACAGCTCAACAACTTCTTGATTCAGTTGGAAAAGTAGACCTTATTAATGTTGTTGTTGAAAATAATTTTAATGTTGATGAAATAAAAAACGAGATTATTGGAATAGATAGTGAAAATTTAAACGTTATTAATGCTCAAGAAGCAGCAGCAGAGCAAGCAGACTCAATTAAACAAGGTTTAGATTTTTTTAACACTATTTTGAATGTTTTTGCAGGTATAGCAATTTTTGTGGGTGCATTTATTATTCAAAATACTTTTAGGATTTTATTACTACAACGAACCAAAGAGTTGTCACTTCTTAGAGCATTAGGAACCTCTAAGAGACAAATATATAGACTTGTAATTTCAGAATCACTTTTTATGTCCATCATTGGTTCCGGTTTGGGAATAGGTTTAGGAATAGGTCTAGCTGTAGCTGTGAAGGAAGGATTACAGTATTTTGAATTTGGCTTACCAGACGGACCTCTTGTTTTAACAACAGAAGCTGCAGTAACAGGTTTAATAATTGGCATCACTGTTACAATTCTCTCTTCTCTACTACCCGCAAGAAAAGCTTCTCAAGTTAGTCCTATGGAGGCAATTAGAGACAGTATTTCAACTCCAAAACGTAAATCTCTCTTTAAGAGATTAGTTGTGGGAACAGTTGTGACCGCAGTAGGATTTACAATGCTCTTTGGAGTCCTTTATGATTTCTTAGATATTCCAAACCTATCTTCGCTCCAGCAAGTTGGATTTGGAGCGGGAATAGTCTTTGTAGGGATATCTATCATCACCCCATCAATTACAAAACCTTTTGTATTTCTCTTTGACAGAATTTATAATTTTATTTTTGGAATTTTAGGAAAGCTAGCTACAGAGAACTCCAAGAGAACGCCAAGAAGAACTGCTTCAACAGCCTCAGCATTGATGATTGGACTTACACTTATATCCTTAGCGAACGTAATAACTACATCATTTAAAGCCCAAGCAGAGTCATTAATCAGTGAAGTAATACTTGCTGACTATCAAGTTGGAGCAGCTAATGTTTTTGCTTCACCTGGAATCCCAACCGGATTGGCAGATGAATTAATCGAGCTTGATGAAGTCACAAAACTCTCCCGTACCAGAGCTACTGTTGTTGGTTACAATGATCGACCATTGATACTCGGAGCTGTTGATGAAACTGTTTTTGATCTTGTGAAAACTGATGACATATCAGGTACACGTGATGACTTTCTTAAACAAAATGCACTCGGAATCTTAAAACAAACTGCAGAAAGAGAGGAATTGCAAATAGGTGATGAAGTCTTATTAACAATCCCAGAAGAAGGAAAGCTAACCTTTGTTGTTTCCTATATTTTTGATTGGTCAACACAACCTCCTGCAGAATTTTTTGTTTTACTAGAAAATAGTTCTTTTTTCACCGATGAGTCTTTAGACACTGAGCTTTATTTCAATGTAAATGAGAAGTCAGAAGCACTTGAAGAAAGAATAAATACAATTGTTGCAAAATACCCAGGTGTGGAAATTAGAGATGAAGATGGGTTAGTTGAAGAAGCAAATAATCAAATACAGGTATTACTTAATGTTATATATGGATTCCTGTCGATTTCAATTTTTGTTGCATTATTTGGTATTACAAATACACTTTCTCTTTCAGTTTATGAAAGAACTAGAGAAATTGGCTTAATGAGAGCTATAGGAACTTACAGAAAACAAATAAGAAGAATGATATTTATAGAGTCTTCAATAATTTCTATATTCGGAGCAGCACTAGGAACTGGTCTTGGAATATTTTTTGCTTGGAGCTTGATTAAGACATTAGCAGATGAAGGTTTCACAGTTTTTGCCGTTTCAATTTCACAGACATTTATGTGGATTGGAATTTCAATCGTTGCAGGCGTGATTGCAGCAATACTTCCAGCGATAAGAGCTTCGAGGCAAAATATCTTAGAAGCAATTTCTTACGAATAACAAATAAAATGTAAGTATATAGAATTATAATTATGGATGAAAAAAACACTATTGAAATTCTAAGTGAACTTGTTGCAATTAAATCAATAAGTTCTGATCAAAATCATCAAGAAGATGTAATGAAATCTGCTGAATATGTAGAAAAGTTATTTTTAGAACTAGGACTTGAAACAAAAATAGCTACTTCTGGAAATAGTAGACCAGCTGTTTTAGCTAAAACAGCAATAGACCCTCAGAAAAAAACAGTTTTATTGTATGCCCATCACGACGTACAACCTGTCGGTGATATCGAAAAATGGAAGACGGAACCATTTACTCCTCAAATTATTGATGGAAGATTATATGGCAGGGGTTCTGGAGATAATAAAGCTGGAGTCGTAACACACTATGAAGTCGTAAAAGCTTTAAAAGATAATCTACCAGTGAATATAAAGGTATTTATTGAAGGAGAAGAGGAAATAGGATCTCCGTGCATGGCTGAGTTTTTAGATGAGTACCAAGATGATTTAGAAGCAGATGTAATCATCATTGCAGATTCAGGAAATATTAAAATAGGCACACCAACAGTGACAACTTCTCTAAGAGGTCTGGTAGATGGAGTTATCGTCGTTGAGCAACCAATGAGAGCAGTTCACTCTGGTCTTGGCGGTGGTGTAGTCCCTGACGCATTTATGGTACTTAGTAAAATAATTGCTTCATTTCACAATGAAAAAGGTGAGCTCCAAATTGAAGGATTAACTCCCAGTGATATGGAAGTGTTGGAACTTGAAGAAAAAGATATAAAAGAAATCTTTGGCTCGGCAGATATTAATTTATTTGAACTAGATAGTATTTCTAAGAGATTGTGGCTTGAGCCAGCTTTAAGTATCTTAGCTATTGATGCACCATCAACCAAGGAAGCTGTTAATTTACTTATTCCAAATGCTAAAGCTAAGGTAAGTTTGCGATTACCACCTACTGAAAATCCTGAACATGCAATGAAAATGCTTGAAGAACATATTATGAAAAATATTCCATGGGGTGCAAAGGTTAGTTTTGAACCTGAGGCAATGGGTTCGGGCATTGTTGCAGACCCTAATAAAGAATTTACTAAAACATTAGTTAAAAACTTTGAAGAGGTATGGGACAACAATTCTGCGTATATGGGTGTAGGAGGATCAATACCTTTTGCTAATGACTTTGTAGAGAAGTTCCCTAATGCAGAGCTGGTTCTTGTCGGAGCTGCAGACGAAGAAATGGGTAATGCTCATGCACCTAACGAAAGTGTTCAAATTGAAGATATTGAAAATCTTATTAAAAGTCTTGTGAAAACTTTAAAAGATTTTTCCTAATTAGAAAGAGCTTCTGCAAAAATAGGAATAGCTTCAAGTGCCTGCTTTCCATTTTTAGTAATTTCATATTCAACATGTGGAGGAATAGTTTTAAAATCTTTTCTATTGACTAGATTATTTTCAACTAGTTGTTTCAAAGTCTCTATAAGCATTTTTTCTGAAATTTCAGGTATCTCTCTTTTTATAGCACTAAATCTTTTTGATTCTTCTAATTTAGACAAAACAAGTAGAGGCCACTTACCACCAAGCACTTTTAAAACATTTCTAACAGGACAATCTTCTTTGTACTCAAACGCCATAAATTCATTATAGCACTTACCTTCATGTATGTGTACTAAAAATAATATACTATAAATAAAGTATGTACTATACTAATATAATGTATATAACAAAAGGAGAAGAATGAAAAACTGGAACTCAATTTTAAGATGGATTCACCTTATATTTGGATTCACATTAAATCTATATTTATTTCAGACAGTATTTCTGGGAAACGATGTTTCTAGTCAATTAGAAAATATCGTATTTATTTCAGGAGCGCTTGCATTTTGGACAGGTGTGATTAAATGGCAGCTACCAAGAATAAGAAAATGGCGTAAAGGAGTTTCTAATGCCTAGAGAATGCAAGTGTGGTAGAAGTCAAACAGGCTACTGCCAAGGCTTTCATAATATATCACCTGAGGAATGGGAAGAAATTCAAAAAAATACCCCCTAGTACCGAATAACCACCACTGAAACTAGAGCGCTCTGAGAGTAGAGCGCTTTGGTTTAATTATTTATAAATTGTCTAAGGAATACAATAAAAGGAGAAACATGGAAATAGGCATAGATTCATTTGCAAAGAAAACTCAAACTAATGAGGGTGGAGGTATTAGTGATAACGCACGAGCAATGAACGAATTAATTGAAAGAATAGTTCATGCTGATAAAGTGGGACTCGATATATTTGGTATTGGAGAACACCATCGAGAAGAGTTTTTAGATTCTGCGGCACATAATATTCTCTCAGCAGCAGCAGCTAAAACTGAAAATATAAGACTTACAAGTGCAGTAGCTGTTATTAGTGCAATGGACCCAGTTCGACTATTTCAAAACTATGCCACGCTTGATCTAATCTCGAATGGAAGAGCCGAAATCGTAGCTGGTAGAGGTTCTTTCACAGAAGCATTTCCACTTTTTGGCCTTGATTTTGCTGATTATGACAACCTATATGCTGAAAAGTTAAATTTATTATTAAAGATTAGAGATGAAGACCAAGTTACTTGGTCTGGTAATTTTCGTCCACCATTAGAGAATCAAACAATATACCCAAGACCACTGCAGGAAAAGTTACCTATATGGGTTGGAGTTGGGGGAACACCTGCCTCTTTTGTAAGAGCTGGTGAATTAGGACTACCCCTCATGGTTGCGGTTATTGGAGGAGAGACACATAGGTTTAGACCTCTGGTTGATCTTTATTATGAAGCGGCAGAAAAAGCTGGTCATGACAGGCCATCTTTAAAAGTTGGTTTACATTCTTTAGGTTTTGTAGCTAACTCAAAGGAAGAAGCAATTGAAAAATACTACCCAGGTTATAAAATATGGTTTAATCAAATTGGTAAAGAACGTGGTTGGCCACCCGTAACTATGGAGAGATTTGAGCAGCAAATAGATGATCTAGGAGCATATGTTGTTGGTAGTCCTGAGCAAGTAGCAGAAAAACTAATTCGACACAGTGAGGCATTAGGTGGAATATCACGCTTTACTTTTCAAATTGATAATGCTGGCTTAACACATGAAGATTTAATGGAAACATACTCACTTATTGGAGAAAAAGTCAAACCTTTGGTTTTAGAGGGCCTTTAAATACTCTAAAAAAATAATAAATCTTATTAACAATTATTTAACACATACCCTCAACATTGAGAGATTATTTTTTGTAAGATTAACTTAACATTAAGAACTTATGAAAGATGGGTTAACTTATGAAAAAATTTTTTGCATCAACAGATAAAGAAAATGCACAACAGGCAGGTTTTTTATTCCTAATAGTTAATATTTTAGGATTTGTAACTACGGGATTAATGGGAATGGAAGCTCCTCCAGGAGAGTTATTAGTAAATTTCTTATGGGGGTTAAGCCTTTCAGGTGTAATCCTTACTATAAAACCTTTATTGGGAGACAATGTACCAGAGAATTGGAGAGAAGGTACAACCTTCTTAGCTGCAACAATATTTACTGCTAACACTTTACTATTAGGAAGTGATGGAAATGAATTTGCTCCATTCTTTTTCTTTATTTGTCTAAACATGATTGCTTTGTATGCAGTATCAGAAGGTGTAATTGGCAATATTTATCGATACAGCCTCTTAGTTGGAGGTATTGTTGGAATGGGTGTTTCAGGTGCAGGCGCTTTTTTTGGGTATGAATTGCCAGAAGAATTAATGCCACTCGGATTAGTTATTTGGCTAGCATTCATTCTTGGTTTGGGCGTTGGACCGTTACTTGCATGGAGAGACAGATAATGTATGTAAGGCTAGGATTAGCTACTCCAAAAGAAGGAATGACAGAGGAAGCTCTTCATTATTTTAGAGATGTAGCAATTCCTGTTTACGATCAAGTAAGTGGACTTCTTGGAGCAGCTGGTTGTATTAACAATGAAGGTCAACTCATGGCCTGGACCACGTGGGCAAATAATGAGGCGAAAGAAGCTGCAATGTCAGAATTTCAAGAGAATTTGTCAGGTTTAGCTGAATTCATAACAGAACCACCAACAATACTAGAAGGACCAATGGTTGCAGGGCAGCAATATGTTATGGTTCCAAAAGACGGTGAAGATGATTTTTTTGCTAGATTTGTTCTTGGTGGGGGCACTCAGGAAGGCAAAACTTATGATGATGTCACAGATTTTATGAGAAATACCGTTTATCCGGCATATGAAAACGTTGAAGGAATTTTTGCTTCAGCTGCTTGCAAGATGAGTGAAGACCAGGGCTTTAGTTTTAATTTTTGGACAAGTCACGATGCTGCTCATGCTGCTGCAGGTGTAATTTCATCTGTAGTAGAAGAGGCAGTAGCTGGCTTAATCAAAGAAGCCCCAAAAGAATTAACAGGACAATGTAGTGTTTGGAAAAACTATGTTGACTTCCCTGTTGGAAAAATGTAAAAGAAAGGAAAGTTATGGATACTTTTAAAGACGAAATAAAAAATATTAAAATGCTGACAAGAGTTATCGCTGTTGCGGTCTTGATAAACTTTGCAATACTTGCTCTGTTAGTTGGACCTGACTCTGTTGGTTTTGATCCAACTTATGGACCAATTACAGCAATTCTCAACTTTGTGATTGCTTTTTGTACATCAGGAGTTTTGATGGGTATATATGTTGTATTTGATGTAAAAAAGACATTTGATCTAGCACATATGCACAGCGTACTATTTGTAGCGGTATGCGTTCAAATGATTTTTGCTCTCGGATCTGTTTTTACATATAACAGTGTTTTTGAAACTGTTTTAGATGCAGACACAATTGGAGCGGTATCTGGTTCAATTACAAATACAATATTTTTCTTATATGGCATGTATTCTTACTTGTTAGTTACTCGTGACCACAAAAATCTACTAAGTAAGAGAACACAAACTGTAGGTAAAATATTTGCAGGAATAATAGTTCCAGTATCTGTATTATCACTATTTGGTTTAATTCCAGCTGTTGTCTGGGGACCACTATTCATATTGGGTGGAGTAATTTTGTATCCTCTTTTTATGATCGGTATTGGCGATGCTATAGGAAACTATACCGAATAAACCTTCGGCACAATTAAATAAATGAAAAAAGTCTTTTCAAGGTAGTATCTCCGTATGGATAAAAGACGTTATGACATAGACGCCTTGCGATCTATAGCAATGTTCCTGCTTATTTTTTATCATCTTGGCATTTCGTTTACCTCTATTGCTCCACAAATCTCTTTCGTTCAAAACAAGAGGGTAACAGATGGAATATGGCCATTGCTAAATCTTATGAACAGCTGGAGAATACCACTCGTTTTCTTAATTGCAGGAGTTGCTTTAAGGCTTTCATTTAGAAAAAGAACCAAGATGCAAATATTTAAAGAGAGAGCAAAAGTTCTTGGGCTTCCGTGGTTGTTTGGAACTCTTGTATTTTCAACTTCCTCAGTTTTTATTGCAGGCACATACTATGACTACTGGTTCTTAGATGAGCTAAATGAAGCAGCCTTGTTTTCCTTTCAATACCAAGGAATACATTTGTGGTTTTTAATAAATATTTTTATTTACTGTTGGCTTTTTGTTCCGATTTTAAATTTTATATCTAAAGAAAATTTTATTTCTTCACTACTTAACAGACCGGGAGGAATATTTATATTTGCAATACCAGTAATAGCTGAGGGACATCTGCTTAATTTAGTTAGGTTTAAAACAGAAACATACGGAGATTATTACACTACCTACGCTCTTACGGAGCATGGTTTTATTCTCGGCCTTATATGGTTTGCTATAGGTATAATTCTTACTTCTCAAGGTGATAGCTTCTGGAATTCAAATACAAGGAATTGGAAAATACATCTATTTATAGGGTTTGTTTTGTATTTTTATAGATTTATTAATAGTTTTGAAACTGGTTTTGCTCTCGATAATCGCTTAATTGCATTTGAGTCATTTAATTTTATCTTTGCAATGCTTGGATTAGGCACAACCTATCTAAACAAAAGCTCACCTCAGCTCACCTACTATAAAACAGCAGTTTATCCGGTGTATATCGTACATCTGCCAGTTCAGATGGGTTTGATGTATTATTTTGCTGATGTCAATTTACATCCAATTATCAAGTTTCCATTAGTTTTATTCTTAATTATTTTTGTAAGTTTGACAATTTATCACTCAATTAAAAATATAAAGTTTTTAAGGCCATTATTTGGGCTTCGAAAATTACAGTAAATACAAATGAAGAAAAGAAGCATAATAAGGATCGCGATATATTTAGGACTAATCACCTACTTGTTTGTTTCAGATAGCTATTTAGCAAGAAGGCTTGTCCAGCTTCCAGAACTATTATTAAATATTTTTTAACCTATGGTTGTTGTATGAAGTTAAAAGATTTCTCAGAGGTGCAATATATTAATCTCGTAACTTATAGACGAGACAATACACCGGTTTCTACAGCAGTTTGGGTTGCCGGGATAGGAGATGCTCTTTATGTTACAACAGGTAAAACAGCTGGAAAAGTAAAGCGAATCAAGAATAATGGAAAAGCAACTATCCATGAAACAAATCAGTCAGGCTCCCAAAAACTTTCAGAAGATTTAGATCTCTTGGCCAAAATCATAGATGACCCAACTGAAAAACAGGATGGCATAAAAGCCATTACTAAAAAATATGGGCTTATGGCAAAAATGATGATGCGAGGACCTGATGAGGGTAGATTTATAATAAAACTAGAAAATCCTGAATAATTACAATTTCACAAGAGTTATTTATTTGTGAAAATAAAATCACAAGCATTTACTATTGTGAACCTATTGCAAAAAGCTCACGAGTAATGTGATTGCTAAAGATATACAACTTAAAAGTCCAAAATATGCAATAGAAACACTGTATAGTCTTTTAGATTTTTCAAGCTTAATTACTGAATAATTTGTTAAGGAGTAATACAGAAGTATAAAAAAAGAACTCAATTTGATCGCTTCAACAACATCAAAATATAAAACCCCTATTACTACCACGATGGATAAAAGAATATCAGCATAATAAGCAGAGTTAAATTTCTCATGTATTTTACCTAAAGTTAATGGAAGATACCTATCTCTTGACATTGCAACAACAACCCTACTTATCCCAGGCATAAGAGCTAGTAAAACAGAAGCGGATGCAATGGTGGACGCAATAGAAATTAAGAATGAAAAACTTGAAAATCTTGATAAGTCAAAAGCTACTTTTAAAGGTGTCGAAGAGTTTTGAATTATCAATGGATCAACTATTCCAAGTGTTGCATAAGTTGTTAGGAAGTATAACGTCACAGTGATGCCGAGACCTGAAAGAATTGCTTTGGGGATTATTGTTTCTGGGTTTTGAACCTCTTCACCAAAAGTAGCTAGACGGGAATATCCTGTAAAAGCAAAAAACCAAATACTACTGCTTAAAAGTAGAGATTCTATTGTTAGCCCTTCCGTAATAGGGATTGTAAAATTGAAGCTCTCTGAGGAGGCAATTGATAACACGTAAAAGATAAGAATTCCTGATACAGAATAAACAAACCATTTAGCTACCGATGCAGTTTTTTTTGCACCAAAATAACTCACTATCAAAACCCCTACAACTAAAGCCGCCCCCGCAATTTTATGCGAAGAAGGAAACAGATAGTTGCCAAACGTTAAAGCAATAGCAACTGAACTAATAATTTTTCCAAATATAAAAACTATTCCTGCGACTAAAGAGTACTTATTCCCAAGAATCTTTCTTGCATATAAATATGTACCTCCAGCTTCAGGGAAGAGCTTTGCTAACTGTGCAGATGAGCTTGCATTCGAAAAAGCTACAATGCTTGCAATTAATAATCCAAAAACTAAAGAGTACGAGGAAACTGCTGCTGCTGGAGCAATATTTACGAATAATCCAGCACCAACCATCGAACTCATACCCAGAAAAACTGAGTTGCGTAAAGTTAAAGTTCTTTTAAAGCTATTCATGACAGGTATTCGTATTACTATTTAATAATATAGAAATTAAATAAATGTTTGATAAATTAGCTCCAGTTCCAATAAAAAATCCAACGCATAGAAAACTATTAGTTTTTTCTATGACATGGTTTTTAGTAGGAACTTGGATTGATGCAAGTGCTCATAGTTATCTCAACGGTGAATTAGAGTCTTTTTTTACTCCATGGCATGCAGTGTTGTATTCTGGATATGCATTTTCTGTGCTTTCAACAATGTATATTAAAAATTCGATAAAAGATTTCAAAATAGACGTTGGAGTTTTGGGTGCTGTCATCTTTGGAATTGGTGGGGGTTTAGATTTACTTTGGCATACTTTTCTAGGGATAGAACAAGGAGTAGAGCCTTTAGTGTCACCCTCACACTTAATGCTTTTTCTCGGAGCTTTTTTGATGCTTGCATACGTATTCGCTTCTAGACCCAACCAAGATTATTTAGACACTCCGGCAGTAATAACCATTGGTGCTGCGTTTAGCCTCATAACTTTTATAACTCAATTTTTGCACCCTTATTTAAATATTGGAGAATTCTTTTGGTACGGAGTTGAAGAACTAGCAGCAGGATCACTATTTTTTCATGCTTTGTTAGCGTGTATAGTATTTGTTTTCATTATAAGATTTAGACCCACGAAAAACCAAGTATTCATTATGTACTTCATGTCTTTCTTATACCTATCGTTTCATTCTGTGCTTGGTGACTTAAAGCTTATGGTTGCCATACTTTTCTGGGGGACATTGTTTGGCTATTTAAGTTCTCAAATTACGAACTGGTATTACAGCACAGAAAGTAAACAAAAGATGCAGATTGCCACCTCTCTTATTGCAGGGACTTATGGTCTGTTGTTTGTTCTTTATTTATTTACTGCAAGTAATTATTTTGAGCAAGATATGGTTTGGAGATTTTATGGGTTAGGTGGACTCGTAACAGTTCCTCTTCTCTTTGGGTATATGATTGGTAGTTTAGGAGTTAGTCCTATCACAAAGGAAATAGTAAAGAGTTAAACTAGTACGTTTTAAGTTCGTCACTATCCATAAAAGAAACATTGTTAAATTCTTTTAATCGGAAAAAATGCCCTGAAGAAATCTTGGTAGATTTTAGAATTGTATGACCTGCATGTCTAGGTAAAAATTTTCTCCAAGTCCATGGATATAGAGGCATATTTAAGAAATATGAAATAAGTACAGACATTGTTCCAGCATGGGAGATAATTACTAGCTTTTCAGTCTCGTTACTATCAAGATTGAATAAACGGTCATATTTGTTATCAATACTGACTACTCCGAGTTCATTTAAATGCTCTCCTAGCTTTGTGATAATATTTTCACTAAAAGATTTCATGTACTCGCCATGATTTGTTGACAACCACTCTTCAAAAGACTTACTGTTTCTTTTTACAAAAAACTCTTCAATTTCCTTGGTTGATTTACCAATTAAATCAACTTCTTCACTATCCCTCATTTCTTGGAGCCAGTCATGAACAATAATATTTTCTGAAACGCCAGCATCTTTAAAAGGTGCAAGTGTTTGTTGTGCTCGTAAAAGTGGAGATACCCATATTTTGTCTACCTCACCTTTGTTGAAAATGCTTGATGAAAAGACAGCTTGTTGATTGCCTTTTTCAGTCAAACCAGGGTCGAGGTTATATTCATCATCTTTTAGCCACTCTGGTTGGCCGTGTCGTATAAGTACAATCTCCATTACAAAAACAATAGCCAAATTGAGTTATTCTGATAACAAAAGAAATAAAAATATGGAAAAAAAGTTATATAGATCACAATCAAAAATGATGCCTATATTCCTTACTGGGTTGTCACTCAGTTATTTGTCACTAGATAATATTTTTAATGGACCTTTAAGAGATTTCTTAAGTAATTATATTTCTTTAAATGAGTTTGGTTCAAATGTTCGCGAAGAGGTTTTGTATTACATTATTTTATTTATTGGAGGCTTTCAACTATTTACAGCAATACAAGGTTACTTCCAACCAGTTATCGAAATCACAGAATATAAAATTGCAATCAGGACATCTGAAAAATTATTTACTGTTGTAAAAAATATACAAGATTTAAGACAAGTGAACCTAGATGGCGAGTATCTTAAATTTCTTTTTGACGATGCAGAATACTCTGTTTTTATCGAAAACATCGATGACGTAGAGCTGCAAATAACTTTAGACCATTTAAATGCCTAAGATGTTCGCGAAAAATAGATTAACGAATATCTTGCCAAACTACTCATTATTAGGTAAATTTATAAAACACTAAAGAAAAAGAAGTCGCAAGACCGAAAATGATTTAGTCAGAAAATCCCGGAGGGTCGCAAGATCAACTGGGATTTTTGCTTTTAGTTAAAGTTTTTCTCAAACAGATAATTATCTATCCACTCACCATGAAGTTGGCCAATCTTCTTTCTAATACCGACTTCTCTGAAACCATGTTTTTCAAAAAAAGCTTTTGAAGGTTTATTCTGAGTAAATAGTTGTGCTTGTAAGGTCCAATATCCAGTTTTAAGAGCAGAACGCTCAAGACTCTCATAAAGAGTTTTACCAACTAATTGCTTTTGGTGATCTGGATGTACATAAATTGAAATTTCACCCACTCCTTCATAGGCACATCTGGATGAAACTTTGGTTAATGTCGCCCAACCCAGAATTTCCGAATCTTTGATACAAACAAATCCATTCTCTTTATCAATTTTATTTATCCATGTTTCAAATTCAATCGGAGGAGAGGTCTCGAAAGTTGCAACACCAGTATCAATTCCGAGCTGATAGATTTCTCTTACTTCAGACCAGTCCGCCTTTGTAATTTTCCTTACTTCCATAAGTAAATTTTATTCATATAACTTCGAATTTATAAGTTTTATGCATAAAAGTTCGCGAAAAAAACAAGATCAATTTTCTTGCCAAACTACTCATTATTAGGTAAATTTATAAAACACTAAAGAAAAAGAAGTCGCAAGACCGAAAATGATTTAGTCAGAAAATCCCGGAGGGTCGCAAGATCAACTGGGATTTTTGCTTTTTGCAATCAAAATATTTAAAGTCATACATATGATGACAAAACCGCCTTTAGATAAAGGTAATCTTTTTTTTGGACACTCTATAAAATTTAATAACAATGCACTTTCGATGGTTAAAAACCTTCAGAAAAAATATGGCGATATCTTTGAGATTTCTATTTTACATAAAAGAGTAACCATGTTCATGACCCCTAGTGCAACTAAGCATATTTTTCTAGATGCTGAGGATAATTTTTCATCTAAACATGGTTGGGAGTTCTCATTAGGAAAGACATTCGAAAATGGTTTGATGTTACGAGATTTTGATGACCACAGGTTCCACAGAGGACTTCTTCAAGATTCTTTCAGAAGAGATGCTTTAGCTAATTATTTAGAGATAGTACAACCTTTGCTTGATACTTGGATTGAAGAACTTAAAGAAAGTAAATCCATTCACCTTTATGCAACTACGAAGCAGTTGATGTTTAAAATTGCTCTCGATTTATTTTTTGACGAAGTTGACACCTCTAGACAAAAAGAATTGGAGAAACTGTTCACAGATGCAATAAAGTCTGCAACGTCGGTAGTTAGGGTTCCGCTACCTTTTACCAAGCTTCGAAAAGGTCTTAAAGCTAGACAGTCTTTGCTTAAGTATTTTGAAAGCAAGGCTGAAAACGTTAACACGGAATCTAATACCTTGTTTGCAGAATTAGTTAAAACCAATAAACACGAAGGTGGTTTGAGTAATTATGAAATTGCCGAGCATATGATATTTTTACTTCTTGCTGCGCATGACACCACAACAAGCACTTTGACCACAGCTATTCACCATCTCTCTACAGATAAAAAGTTTTACGACGAGTTAAGAGAGGAAGCAAAAGAGATTTCTCTTACTAATACTTCAGATTTAAAAAATGGTATTAAAGGAGAGTCTTTATTTGAAGAAGCTATGCGAATGTATCCTCCAGTTCCTTTTTCTTTACGTTATGTTATGAGAGATACTGTTGTTGATAACTATGAACTTGACGCAGGAACATATGTCGCTATCGGTCCTTTGGTTTTACACAACGATGAGCGATACTTTCAGAATCCAGAACAGTGTGATCCACGTAGATTTTTAAATGTAGATGAATCCAATGAGGCTTATTATCCATTTTCTGGAGGTGCGCATACCTGTATTGGAAAATTCTTTGCTAGTTACTTATTTAAAAACGTTATTTACAAATTAGTTTCGAACATTGATGAGATTTCCTCAACTGAACCGCTAATAATTAACCCTGCACCTATTCCTTTTCCCAAAAAAGATGTAAAAATACAAATTAAGCCATAAAAAAACAAGAAAAAAGTAAATGACTCCCCTGTGGCTGTAATTTTTGGTTTATTATGCCCTGTTAAAGTGGTTCAAGGCACAAAAGGAAGTCTTAAATATAAGTTTAGTGATAAATTATTAGATATTTATATTTCACTTAAATTTCGTATAATAGAAGATATATGAAAAAGTCAATAAACATAGGCTTAATACTTTTTTTATTATTTCAGGCTTGTTCGAGTCCAGAAAATACTTCAGAAATTGTGGAAAATCCACTTCCAACAGATACTCCAGATTCAGAAATTATGCCTTCTCCACCTCCTCCTGAAGAACAAAACTCTACAGAGAACGATAAAAAAGAAGAAAACCCTCCACCAGAAGAAAAAAAAGAGGTAAATAATCAGGAACTAATCAAAGAAGCACTTCAAATACTTGAAAACCCCTCAGAAGAGGTAGTGAAATGTATTGATAATGATGTTTATGGTCTATACGAACAAGTCAAAAATGGTTTTACTCCTGATGATTATGAAGCACAGGTAGTTTTAAATTGTTTCAGTAATCCTGAATACTACGGACCTATTGACGGAACATCATCAAGTCCTCCACCGAATCCAGTTGAGGATGGAGAAAACAAAGAAGAGGAAAATAATAACCCACCACCAGCAAGCGATGAAGGGGTTTATGAGGATTATGATAATTTCTACACTTATTTTGGAGGACCTTCAAATCCTGAACAAAGGGAGTACTTAACCTATCAGTATCTCGGGGCAACCGACCAGAACAGTATTGCAGATACAGAAGCAATCTTTTTTGGACAGGCATATCCATCAGACTTAACAAATTTTAACAATGCATTGTATCTTTCAGGGTGGTTGCAAAAAACATGTCCTTATGATGCAGCAAATTTAGGAGAAATAAAAGACCTTGGGTTAGTGATAGATTACAACACCCCTGGCATCACAGCAATACCAATGAATGATCCAGGATTTTTTAGTAGAGATAAGGGATTAGAAACTTTAGCAGATCCAAGTGCAGTTATGTTAGAAGATGGAACGATTGCGTTATATTTTACTGGTGACCATAGAGCTTCTAATCAGAGTTCACGATGGGTGACCACTGCAGCTATTACTACAGTGAGTGATTCTATCTCTTTTCAAATAGAGAGTGATTACGATTTACTCACTCGTCTTAATTGGAAAAATGTATTTAATGAAAATGGTAATTGGACTACATTCGGTGCTCTTGGAGTTCAAGACGTCAGTACATGGTATAAATGGTCTTCAACAGATGGGCTCACGTGGACAGGAGAGACTTCACTACTTACTGCAAATCAGATTTCTGAAAAAAGAACAAGCAATGGCTACCCAAGCGAAGGTACAGCTTCTGCTTATGTCACCAAAATTAGTAGCAGTGAATACTATGCAGTATTTACTGGTTACAGAGAAGACTTTGAACAACCAAGTGGTACTGACATGAATGGCGATGGAGTTGTTTCTGGTGAGTACGTTATTATTTATACTTCTTCAGATGGAATGACCTGGACTTATCATGATATTTTCCATGGTGGTTCCGAAGGGGCAGTAACCAAAACTGCATCCGGATACTATGTATTTACATCAACAACAGGATGCACGTATCTGTCTAGTGATGCAAAAAATTGGGGTTATGGCTTTAATGCAATGCTGTACGGTTCAATTGGAGAGTTAGGTAGCTCAGTTCTTCTCGATGATGGTTGGAGATTGGTGTTTGGTACATCAAGTAATGAGGGAATCCCTTTGAAAGCCAGCAAAATTACAGTATCAACCATTGAAGAAAAATACTTACAGCCTATGAATAGCTATATTCCATCAATAGATGAGATAGAAGTACCTTACGAATTTAATTACTAAATCTCTTTATACTTAGCAACATGAATATTGGTTCACATATACCTTCAAAAAACGCAGTTGAGGAGATTAAACTCCGAAAAGGTGACACATTCCAGATTTTTGTCTCCAGTCCTCAAATGTGGAAAAGCCCAAAACCACGAGAAGACATAGATGTTTTGCAAGATTACAAAGGACCTATATATGTGCATGCTCCATATTTAATCAATGTTGCTACTCCAAACAACAAAGTTAGACACCCTAGTAGGAAATTACTTAAAGATACCTGCAAAGTTGCAGCATCTTTTGGTGCTAAAGCTGTCATTGTTCATGGAGGATCAGTAGGTGAAGGTGGAGATATTGGTGAGGGGTATGAAAACTGGAGAAAAGCAATAGAACATGTTGAAGATACCGGTATGAGGGTTCTAGTAGAAAATACTGCAGGAGGAAAAAACTCTGTTGCTCGATACATGGACTCTATTGAACGACTCTGGGAAGTCATTGGTGACCTTAATGTTGGACTTTGTTTAGATACTTGCCACACTTGGGCGGGAGGTATTCCAACTGAAGAAGCAGTAAAAGGATTTAAAAAACTTACCAAAAAAATAGACCTCGTACACTTCAATGACTCCAAAGATGGATTTGAGAGCAGTAGAGATAGGCATGAAAATTTAGGAAAAGGTAATATTCCAAAAGCAGAGCTTGAGTATGTTATCAAGAACTGTAAATCCGACATAATTGTAGAAACACCTGGAGGACTTGAAGCGCAGAAGAAAGATATTGCGTGGATAAAACGACGTCTTAAAAAATGAATTACTTACCCTCTAATCTCTCATTCGAAGATGGAGTTGCTCACATAGGAGATACTTCATTACTTGATGTTGCTAAAGAATACGGTACGCCTCTTTATGTTTATGATTGGGAGCATTTAAAAAATAATATCAACCATTTTTCAAATACATTTGGTTCAGAGACCTTATTTAGATATGCTGCAAAAGCATTTATCTGCAAAGCTTTAGTAAAAGAACTACACGATAAAGGATGGGGAGTTGACGTGGTCTCTGGTGGTGAGATGGCAACCGTACAATCAGTCACTGGAACTTTAGAAAACACATTATTTAATGGGACATATAAAAGCATTGAAGAGATAGAGTTTTTCATGCAGAACGAGGGTGGACATATCTCCATTGATAATCGTTATGAAATTCCCATGTTGGAAGCTGTAGCTTCTAAATTAGGTAGACAACAACCAGTTATTATGCGTATCAATTTAGATGTTGGGGCAGAGACACACCCAATGGTCTTAACCACCGGATATGATCAGCAATTTGGTATCTCAATAGGATTTGCAGAAGAGGCTTTAAAACAGATTTATAATGCACCTTCTTTATTATTTTCAGGTATTCATGTCCATATTGGTAGTCAGATTAAAGACCCCGAGCGTTATCAAAAAGCAATGAGTGAATGTGCAGAGTTTCTCTACAAGCATCGAGCCGCCATTCAAGCAGAAGTTGTTTTTGATGCTGGAGGCGGATTCTTTTCACCTTACGCAGGTGATGAAGTAGACCATGAATTAAAAGTTTATGCTGATGCTATTCATGCAGGAATACAAGAACATTGGCAAGATGTTTACAGGGTTATGATTGAACCAGGAAGAGCATTAGTCAACAATCCAGGGGTTATTCTCTACACTGCCGGTGCACTTAAAGATGATAGAGGAGAGAAACCCTATATTCTTGTTGATGGAGGTATGTCTGATAATCCTAGACCAGCACTATATGGAAGCGAACACAAACTTTTTAATATCTCTGGTGGAAAAAATGGAAAAGACATGGTGCATGCTGTTTCAGGAAGACACTGTGAAAGTGGTGACTTACTGGTAAAAGACGCAATGCTTCCAAGTGATACCCAGTCTGGTGATATATTGATGTCAACCTCAACTGGTGCCTATACCTTTGCTATGGCTAGCAATTACAACAGAGTGCCAAAGTCAGGTGTAGTTGCAGTGACTAATGGTGGTGTGGTCGAGTTAGTAAATAGACAGAGTTTTCAAGATACACTTATTAACGATATTTAATTTTTTACAATTAGTGCTTCAATTAAATAATAAACAATAACGATAAAAATTATTACTCGTGTTAGGTCAACGAGAGTTTCCTTAAGAGGCTTACCATTTAACATATTAAAATTATATAAAAATGTTATTCTCTATATGTGAAAAGCAAAATTAAATTACTTGTAGCAACTCTTACTTTTTCAGCACTCTTCCTTTTTTGTCAATCAGCACCTACAACTTATGATATGACTGGTTACATTGTGGACACAAAGGTTAATAGCAGTGGTGAGATTACAGTCTTAGTAGATGGTCGCAGTATTGAAACAGATCAATTGACTATCAGTGACTATGGTTGGGCTTATATTTCTGACAACACAGACATATATCTTAATGGTAAAAAAGTCGACACCTATCCATTTATTGTTGATTCATCTGTTTTGGTTTATGTTACCTATGATGGCCTTGTTGCAGAAAGCTACCCAGTTCAAGGTGGAGCAAAATCTATATCTATAGAAGATTAAATTTTATCCACAGCAACCTATAAACCCTATATACATAAGCTAAAGATATGAAAATAGCATTAATCACAGGGGCAAACTCAGGACTAGGTTACGCAAGCACACAAGCATTACTCAAAGAAGATTATTACATATATATGGCGTGTCGATCAGTAGAAAAAGCACTAGAAGCTATTAATACTTTTGATTTAGAACTAAGGGAGAAAGTTGAGTATATACATTGTGACCTTTCTTCTTTTGACTCAATACGAGCATGTGCTGATCATATTCTTAAAAATGAAAAACAATTAAATGCTTTAATGCTGAACGCAGGATTAATGGCAACACCCCCAAGTGAAACTAGTGATGGATATGAAATACAAATTGGAGTGAATGTACTTGGACATGCCTTACTTGCAGAGTTATTATTTCCACTTATTAAGACAACGCCAGATGCTCGTATTGTTACATTAAGTAGTGTGGCAAGCAACTCTGGGCGACCACTCCAAAAAGAAATGTTTAGTCTTTCAGAAAATTATCGACCATGGCAGACGTACTCCAATTCAAAATTAGCGGATTTATTTTACGCAAAAGCATTAGCTAAATATTTTGAAGAACAAGATATTAATGCTCGATCAATTGCTGCCCACCCAGGAGGGACTGCTTCGCAGTTACAAATAAACACTCGTAAGATGGGAGGAGTAGGTATAAGTGGACCTTTTTGGGTATATGTAATGAAGTTTTTTGGAATGACAATCCATAAAGGTGCCCTGTCACAATTAATGGGAATCCTTTCTGATGATGTAAATAATGGAGATTATATTGGTCCAAAAGGTTCTCCTTCTGCTTTTAAAGGAGACCCAAAAGTTATCGAAAATTACTCACTCAGCGATAGTACTTTAGATGATTTTCGAACCTTGCTTAAAACAGAACTTGATTTAAAACATTTCTAAGAAGACAATCTTTAGGCGCAATCCTTTAAAACTATAGACGAAGTCAATTTAAAATATTCCTATGAGTAAATTTTTTTTAGGGCTTACATTTATCATTGTTTTTCAGTTCGCTATTGTTGGCCTAGTAATTGGAGCAATTGCAAGACTTTTAATACCAGGACCTAATCCAATGACATGGGGAAAGACTGCAATTATTGGTATAGCTGGTTCATTTTTTGGCGGAATTATTGCGACAGTTCTCGGCCTAGAGGATTTATTTGCTACCTTAATCCAAGTTGGTTCTGCTGCAACAATAATCCTATATCTTGAAAGACGTTAGCTAATAATAAATGAGGAATATTATTGATATATTTTGAGCAATGTCCTAATCAGAAACACCTACGTGTTTATTTAAAAAACTACCAAACAGTTTAAATGATTCTTTTGCCTCTGGAATAAGGGTTTCCATTTGGAAAACATGCCACAATTCATCCCATTCTTTATATTCGTGCAGAACACTATCTCTTTTCAGTGCTTTTTTCAGTGCCTGAGAGTCTGAAAGAAGAAGCTCATCTTTACCTACATGAATCATTATTGGAGGACAGTCAGAGAAATCACCTTTAATAGGGCAAATGTAAGGATTGTTTTCATCCATATCAGCATCATCGACATAGTAAGTTAAATAAGAATCAAGACCATAATCCAAAAACACCCTCTTAAAAGTTGGACCCAGGACGGGATCTCTGTCGCACATTTCAAGGTTATAACTATCACCCGTTGCAGCAGGATCAGCCCATGGGGATAAGCAGATGACAGAGGAAGGTAGACTCTCTCCATCATCTTTGAGTTTAAGGAGGGTAGAAAGGGCTAAATTTCCTCCAGCAGAATCCCCTCCAAAAGCAATCTGTTTAGGCGAATACCCGTGTTCTTCTACTAAGGATTTATATGAACTGCAACCATCTTCAAGTTGAGAAGGGTATAGATATTCAGGTGCAAGCCTGTAATCAGGAACATAAATAGTAAATCCAGTTGCTTCGGCTAAGTGAGACATCATTGGGTAATAAGATTGAGGATTACCTACGATGTATGCACCACCATGAAAATAAAGTAATATTTTCTCTGGATCTGAATTTGGAGTGCTCACCTTCCAGGCGTTGACATCTCCAAGTTTAGTTTCAGTGAAACTCACTCCTGCAGCTTTATTTCCTAACCTCCCAACAATAAAGTCAAAATTAGCTCTTTGTAATCGAACTTTAAATGAAGATAACTTTGTAGGATTTTGAGAAATTAGCCTAATGAAAAATCCTAAGCGTTTGAACCTATCTTTGGCTTTTTTTGCCTCTTCGCTAATCACATTTAATCTTTCTTAATATATTTCCAAATTATAAAAATCTTTGTTAAATTTCAACTTCAAAACGAGTTTATTTAATAACTAATTAGCAACTTGTTGGTAGACACACTACTCTAAAAAATGTAGGCTCAAATGTGACCAATTTCTTTAAAGAATTTAAGGGTATCTGAAATAGTTTCTTCAACCTTTCTTGGTTTATGATCTAACTTTTCTTTTGCGAGTTCACTAGGGATATTTTTATTTTGTACTTTAATTGTATGAATCGAATCAAGAGTTATTGCTCTAGGGGTACCACTTACAAGCGATTGTAAGAAATATAAAGGTAGTGATAAGTAGATCGTAAAGAATGGAAGAGCTCCACGCATTAGTTTTTTTCCTAATTCTTGAGACATAACGTCTGCCATGTACATGAAGTCCATATAATTCCCCCCAACAATATAGTTTTGCCCGGAGACTCCTTGCTCAACACAGTTCACAGCTGTTTTACTTAAATCTCGAACATCAACATAGTCATAGCCAACATTAATGCTATAAGGCCTTTTTCCGTTTGCAATCTTTATAAATTCTTGTCCAAACAAACTAGGTTTAAAATCGTTAGGTCCAAATATGCCAGAGGGGTGGATTATCGATGCATCTAAACCTTTGTTACAAAAATCTAAAACAATTCTCTGCGCATCTGCTTTTGACAAATCATAAGGCACTGTATTTGGATCAACAACAAGTGGTCTATCTTCTAGCAGTGGATCATCTAATGGTTCTCTTATAAAGGCATCTACGGATGAAAAGTGAATTAACTTTTGAACATTATGCTTTAACGCCATTTCACAGACATTCTTTGTGCCATCTACATTTACAGAGCGAATAAGATTTTTATTCTTTCTTTCTAAACTTATAATCGCTGCAGTGTGAAACACAACCTCAACGCCTGCAAAAGCTTTATCTAGTGACTCTTTATCTGTGACGCTACCCTTAAATAGCTCTACGTTATAACCATCAAACGCCCTGTGGTCTCCATCAAAATCAATACAACGTACTTTGTAATCTCGGGCAGTTAGTTCTCTAACTAAATTAGCTCCTACATGTCCCGATCCACCAGTTATGAGTGCGGTTTTCACTATTTCCCTTTATCCATCAACTATTATTTTAGATTTAGTTATCATTGTTTGACGATGGAACGAAAAGTATATTTATTATGGTTTGGGCAGACAGTCTCTTGGACGGGTTCGGCTATGTCTTTTTTTGCAATTGGAGTCTGGATTTATGAAACAACTGGAAAAGCCAGTGCTCTCTCAACAATTTTATTCATTGTTGCAATAGTTGGAGTAGTTACAGGACCATTTGGTGGAGTACTAGCCGACAGGTTTCCAAGAAAGACACTCATAATTGTCTTTGATTTGATAATTGCAGTCCTGATGTGCGTTATTGGGTATTTTGCATTGAATGATATTTTGACACTCACTCTTTTAATACCATTTGCATTAGCATTTGGAATCTTTGAAATAGCTCACTGGACAACATGGAGTGCTTTCTTAGGAGATGTAGTGAAAAAGAATGAAGTAACAAAAGTCTCAGCTTTATTTGAAAGCGCAGAAGCTATTTCTGTTCTAATTGGCCCAATAGGAGGAGCTTTCATCTACTCGTTTTTTGGACTAACAGGTGTAATACTCGTTGATGTAATAACTTGTCTATTTGGTATAGCAACAATAACTTTGTTCAAAAGTAAAAAAACTGAAACCAAAAGTGCTTTAACCTTTAAAAATATTTATCTCGATTTAGTTGAGGCATACAACTGGTTAAAAAAACAAAAAGGGCTCCTTGCTTTGGTGACAATTTTTGCAGTAGGTAATTTTTTATGGGGATTTACTTCAGTTCTTTTACCTCCAATGATACTAAGCTTTACCGATGCAAGAGGGCTTGGTATTGTTGAGTCGAGTGTTGGCTTAGCTTTTCTCTTCGGTTCAATGATCTCACTACGATTAGCTGATAAGCTTCAGGGAAATTTAAAAGTTGCTATTTATATGGGACTTTTAGGAGGCTTAAGTCTTATTCTAGGCTCAATCAGACCTAGTGTATTTCTTCTATGTGTGCACGGTATTATTGGTGGAGTTAGTGGAACAGTTCAATATACAGTTTCCTCTGGAGCATGGCTAGCCATAACTACTGAAGACATAAGAGGTAGAGCCTTAGCGCTTAGGGGTACCATTGCTCAAATGTTAAGACCTCTTGGAGTTGTTATTGCAGGACCACTTGGAGATTATTTAGAGTTTACTTTTTATCCAACAAATGAAGATATTCTAGCTCCACTTGTAGGAACAGGACCCGGCAGAGGATATGCTTTATTATTTTTCATAATAGGTGTTTTATATGTGCTTCTATGGATAGTAAATTTCAATAATAAAAACCTAAAAACTCTTTCTAGGCAAGTTACAGAAATAACTAAAGAAAGTTAGATGTAAATTGTTAGTAATTTTCCTTACTGTCGTATTTTCCTTAATTTTCCTTTGGAACTTTCCAAATTTTACAGTTGTGGTTGCTATTATCGGCTTGTTTACAGCAATTAATTGGTTGTTAAAAAATAATAAGTATTACAAATGAAAAAAACATTATCCTTATTACTTTGCTGGAGACAATTCTTTAACGAAGTTTATCAAACCAGCCTTTTTTCCAAGCAAAAAAAATAGTTGCACTTAAAAGTATTCCAGAAAAAAAGGGTGGAATCCTAGACAAAACAATAACAAAAGCAGAAATTAGTAATAAATAATCAACATATCTCCAAAATTTATTCGAAAGACTTGGAATGAGATTAAAGTATCTAAAAATAATTAGAACTAATCCAGAAGCTAATAAATAATACATTTCTTTAAGTATAGAATTGAAGAAGTTAAAAAATTATGAAAAAACTAGCAATTGTTACAGGTGCAAACAAAGGTTTAGGGCTTTCTGTTGCGCAGCAATTAGTTCACGACAACTACAAAGTTATTCTTGCTTGTAGGGATAAAACAAAAGGAAAACAGGCCGAAAAGTTTTTAGGAGAAAATGCAACATTTATGGAGTTAAATCTCTCAAATCCTAAAAGCATAGATAATTTTTCTAACGAAATCTCTAAATCTTATAGCGGAGTAGATGTGTTGTACAATAATGCTGGATTAATTTATCAAGATTTTAACCTTACAGAAGAGGGATTCGAGTCCATGATTGCAGTGAATTATTTTGGAACATACAGGCTCACACTAAAACTTCTTGATAATCTTTATGAAAACAAAGGAAGAATGGTTCAAGTTTCTAGTCTTTCCATGTACCTAGCAAGAAAAATACAGTTAAAGCACTTACACAGAGAAGAAGGTTTTACACCTAGTTCAAGGTACAATTTAACAAATTTATATAGGTCAATGTTTGCACATGAACTGGAGAAAAGAATTAATAATAAAGCATCTATTGCAATCGCACATCCGGGTATTACTAAATCAAGACAATCAAGGCCGTATGAAGTCACAAGTATAAGAAAATCGGCATTCACATATATTTCTACAAATATTGCAACAGGTACAGAACCAGTTCTTGAAGCAATTAAAACAAGAGATATCTCGGCTCAAAAAACCTTCGCTCCGAAGTATTTGGGAGTTTATGGAAAACCAGGCACGATGAAACTTAACAGACTCGTTTATAAAGATGATTTAACAAAAAAATTATGGAACCATACTGCAGAAGAGCTTAATTTAGATATCTAATTTACTTAAACTATTTTAAATTTGAGACATAACTCCAAACTGAGTAATTATCTAAATTAATAGAACGTTCATTATGTTTATCTAATGCAGCAACAATCTGAGCTCTGTGTTCACCAGCGTGGAAAATTAGTTGTGAAAGTACTATAGAGACCTTGCTTGATTGTTCACCCTTTGAAGTTGCATATGTAAATTCCTCGTCCTCTCTGTCAAGATTCTTCATTAAGCTTTGATCAATTCTGTCTAGTTCTGAGAGAAGCTCAGTAATCATTTCTGGACCATCAGTATTTTTAAGTTCAAAACGTGAAAAAGGTTCCCCATTTAAACGCTGACCATAAAGATGTGAAGCACCTGCAATATGGATCATGATTGTTTTAACAGTCCACTCTGGGTCAACAACGTAATAATCTAATACACTATCATCTAGTTTCTGAACTTCTTTGTATATTTCTTGATTGGCCCAGGCCATGTGTTTCAGTAATAAATCAATGCTTATCATTTCTTCTCCAGTTCTGTTATTCGTTTTTCTAAATTATTAACTATAGTTTTTAAATCTTCAATATCATCTTGATTTTGAGCACTTCTTACGTATCTTTCATTTTGCCAACGCATTCCCCATTTAGTAAGTGGTAAAGACACAACAGCTACGGGGAATAAAATTAAACCTTCACGCCAGTTCCCCTGTGTTGAAATTAATAAAAACAATCCTCCAAACAATGCATACATAAAATACATAATCCACTTTTCCATAGCTTGGGTAAATTTACGTTCTTTTTTGGCTTGAGTCTCCATATTGTTATTATAATTTTTCCTTTAAACTAGCCTCATGAAAATAATTGTAATTTGCACCGGAAATACTTGTAGATCACAAATTGCAGAGGGTTTACTGAAAAGTAAGTACCCAGATGCAGAAATTTACTCAGCAGGAACTTATCCAGAAACACATATAAATCCATATGCAGTCAAAGCTATGGCAGAAAGCGGGTACGATATTAGCAAGCAGTATCCAAAATTAGTGAATGATTTTATTAAAGATGAATTTGACCATGTATTAACTGTATGTGACTCAGCTCAAGAGACTTGTCCTGTTTTTCCAAATGCTAAAAATAGGGTTCACCGTTCTTTTGTTGACCCAAGTAGATCATCTTATGAATCAGATGACCATGCGTTAGATATTTATAAAAATACAGTAAAAGAAATATCAAACTGGATAGACAACCTCCAGTTGTAACATCTAATCTAATTAAATAGGGGGAGTTATGAAAAAGTTTTTAAAGTGGGTGCTGGTATCCCTAATCGGTCTTCAGGCATTAATAATAATTGCAGGAATTGTAATTTTTAGAATGCCTTTACCAGATCATGAAATTGACGTAACAGGCCTTCCTTTAAGTGATTTTGTTGAGGTGATAAGGGACGAAAGGGGAATTCCACATATATATGGAACTAATGTCGATGATATACTTTTTGCTCAGGGTTATGTCCACGCTCAGGATAGATTTTGGCAACTTGAATTTTGGAGCCACTTAAGTACTGGGCGCTTAGCGTCTTTAATTGGAGAACCGGGTGTTGGAGCTGATTTACTATTTAGAACCTTTGGTTTCCACAAAGTTGCGCTAGAGGAATATGAAAGTTTAGAACCTGAGTTTAAAAACGATTTAATTAACTATACAGCAGGAATTAATGCTTACATTGAGTCGAGACCCCAGAACAGGTTAAGCTTAGAACATTTCGTTCTTCAGTTTTTAAATCCTGACTATGTAGTTGGAACATATGAACCACATTATCCGTTAGCTTGGGCAAAAATGATGGCTTATGATTTAAATGGTAACTATACATCGGAAATTTCAAACTCAAAAACATTCAATACTTTGAGCCCAGAAATTTATAACTTACTGATTCCACCATACCCAGAAGAACATCCATACATTGTTGAAGAGTGGGAAGGAAGGGGTACCTTTGCCTCCACAGGAAAAGCTAATAATTTTCAGCAAATGACACAATCTTTTTTCATAAAATATGTAACTAAGGATATGCAGACAAATCAGTCGTTAGGATCTAACTCATGGGTAGTCGATGGAACACTTACCGATACTGGGTTGCCATTACTAGCGAATGATCCACATCTCTCGGTACAATTACCTGCCATCTGGTATGAAAATGGGTTGCACTGTTTTCCTAAAAATCGTGACTGTCAATTAGATACTGTTGGATTTTCCTTTGCGGGCTCTCCTTATATAATAATTGGCTATAACAGTGACATTGCATGGGGCTTAACAAACATGGGCCCAGATGTTCAAGACTTATTTATTGAAAAAATAAATCCTGGAAATGAAAATCAATATCAAGTCGACGATGAGTGGATAGACATGCAAAGGACAACTGAAATAATTGAGGTTGCGGGCTCAGACCCAATAGTCATTGAGGTTCGAGAAACCCATCATGGTCCAATAGTTTCAGATAGGAGTTTCCCTATAAATCTAAGTTCTGAAGAGGGAGAAAGCACCTTTAGAGAAGAGGCAAGAATAGATCTTCCAGATAACTTTGCTGTCTCTCTTTCTTGGTCGGCATTAATACCTGGAGAGACTTTTGTCGGCATAAGAGACTTCAACTACGCATCAAATTGGGAAGAATTTAGAGAGGCAACTAAGAAATTTCATGTACCTGCACAAAACTTACTGTATGCAGATAGAGATGGAAATATTGGTTACCAATCACCTGGGAAACTACCAATTCGAAGAGATGGTTTACATGGAGACCTACCAATAGAAGGTTGGTTAAGTGAAAATGACTGGCAGGGGTTTGTAGACTTTGAGGAGTTGCCGTATACATTAAACCCATCATCTGGATATATAATCACTGCAAATCAGTCAGTTCACCCAGATCAACCATGGCCAAATTACTATGCACGTGGTTATCGAGCTGAAGCCATAGAGAGAGTAATTAATCAATATATGTCAGGTAAAATCTCTGTGGATGATATGCAAGCTATGCAAATTAACAATTTTGATTACTCAGCTGCCTATGTCTTACCCTATGTTTTCAACAATGTGTATATTGATTCACAAGTTTTAACTGAGCTTAAAGAGTGGGCAATAAGCGAAGAAAAATTTGAAATGAATATTGAGTCTACAGGAGCAGCTGCTTGGGCGGTATTTTACAAAACTTTAGCTGAACAAACCTTTGAAGAATTGGTTGTCTTTGACAATGCAGGCAATGAAATTTCATTGCAACCGGGAAACTCTGACTCTACCGCTGAAATATTTAGAACACTACTCAAAGAACCAAATCATATTTTATGGGATGATGTTAATACTCCAGAAAAGGAGAACTTAACTGATATTCTTGAGAGAACTTTAAACATCTCAGATACCTTGATAATTGATATTTTTGACTCATCTAATAGTGATGACTGGGAGTGGGGAAAAATACATACAATCACGTATCCAACAAACCTATTAGGCGAAGCAGGAATTCCAATACTTACAAATATAGTAAATATTGGTCCCATTGAATCAAGCGGATCAAATTTTGCAATAAACTCGACAGATTGGGGGTTTGGAGATGATTTCACAATAGGAAGCTATCCATCAATGAGAATGGTTGTAGATCTAAGTAACCTAGATAATTCAAGAACAGTTCTTCCGTCAGGTCAGTCAGGACATGTAATGTCTCGTTATTATGATGACCAAGTTGATAACTGGATTGAGAATGACATGTACACCAACTATTTTTCAAGAGAAACGGTTGAATTAAATCAAAAAGATTTAATGTATCTCAGGCCATAGTTTTTCTATTAACCCCAAGAGGCAAAAGGAAATGTTGTAAAATCTGACTTAATACAGTAATACACTCCTTCTTCATTTACGTAACAAGCAGTTACTCCAATTCCATAAAACGGAAACTGCTGATACTCTCCAAAGTCAAATTGACACTCTTCTCCAAGATTTACGGTTTGTTCGACAATTGTTACAAATGGCAAATCGCTTTCCTCTGGTATATATGGTGAAGGTGGTAAATACATTGGATCATCAGAGTTGTACTCTTTATTTATTACAACAAAATTACATGTAAGAGAATGCAAGTTCCATCCTTCTAGCACCGCTGCTTCAGGTGTTAAGTAAGCAATTTTTGCACCTGGAGTAAAAACCCTATCACCCCTCTCAGTAGTAGAGTCATTTCTGAAACAACAATCTCCAAATGTTGATTTATTAAACGAAGGTATTAAATTGTTTTCGATTAGATATTCAGATTCGGCTAAATCGAAATAATACCTCGGAACGGGTGTAGCAAACGCTTCTGAAGGTTGGAAAGTTTCATCAACTTCTTCTTCTTTACTATTTTCACCCCCATCACTAATTTCTGTACTAGCAACAAGAACAGGTCTGCTTCCAGATCTTTGAGAATTTGAAGAAATACTAAATGAGACTTTTGAAAAATTTAAGTTATGAGACCCATAGCTTGCTAAATCGTCTCCTGGTCCAATTCCTGAATAAATATTTCCATCCTTATTAAATTCTTTGTAAGAAGCATAAAACATTGTATTTTCAGTTGGCCATCTACTCTCAGCTGAGGCGTCTCTTTGGTAGATCTGGAATCTATTAATGTATTGATTTTTTTGATAGCCTTGACTCATTTTTATTTTAAATACTCCTACAGCTCCTCCAGAGCTATCAAAACAACCAGTAGCATTATTTATTTCATCTAGGTTAAAACGATCTGGATATGTAGTAAGTTCTATATCTAAATTCACAGAAACTCCATCACGACCAACTAATAAATTAATGTTTTCTCCAGCTGATAAATCATTGAATGCATCAGCTAATTGCACTTCACTAAATACATCTTTTCCGTTGACTGAATAAATAATATCTCCCAATTGACCACCACTATTTTCATATGAAAGTGCCGAGTCATCATCGTTTTTTATAAATTCCGTTATTTCAAGATTAGGGTTAGTCCTAACACCCAAAAAAGCTGGATTATCTGAGTACGATCTATTTATAATTGTTAAATCCGAACAAGAGGCATAGTCAGGTACAGGTCTGAAAATAATTGATGGATAATAAAGTCTTTGATTTTCATCACAACACATTTCAACTGTCATCCAGACAAAGTTTTCTTGAGATAAATATTGTTGGTATTCCTGTTTACTCATAGATAGGTAGTAATAAATATAAGCAAATTCATCATATACAATCCAGTTAGTGTCAACTATTCCAATGTCTAAAAGTTCAATAGTTGGTTCAAGGTATGTAACAAGAGTTGTTGAAATAGGTTGCGATTCAACCCCATTAAACCCAACAGCAGTAATTTCATAATTTAAATTTGATTTTGGAGGGAGCTTTGTTAACACAGCATAACCTAAGGGATAAACAGTATTTAGTATGTCAGAATCATCTATTATATTCCAGGCTCTTTGCTGCCCAATGCATTTTCCATCAATATAGAATTTAAATGCCCTAACTCGTACAATATCATGAATCATATCCAGTGTGGGAAAACCACTCTCTACTTGAGTTGCACCCAACATATCATATCCAAAAGGGGAGGAAGTAGACATTACGGGTACAAAACTAGGATCATCAAAATCATAATTAATTGGGACAAATTCAAATTGATCTAGATTAATTTTAAATTTTTGAGAAAATAGACCAGCACCATTTTCTGCAAACACCTCTACTTCACCTGTTATGTTTTCAGGTAATGGAAAGTTTAGATTGTAGTTATTTGCTGGATCATTAGGGTCAACATCTTGTTGCCATCCTGTTTGCCAAAATACATCTCCATTTTTGCTAATTAGAATGCTATTTGCATTTTCTGGAGGATTAGTAGAAATAAATAAAGTATTATTTTTAACAATTATTTCTGAGGGCGAAGAGTTCCATGATGGAAGGTTGTAGCTTGAAGGATCATAGTAAAAGAACTCAATACCACCTTTGTTGACCCAAGAGGTATCAGATGTGCAATCTTCTTGGACTGAAGCCCCTCCTTGGGAGTGGTTAAAATATGAACCAGTTTCTCCATAAGTATTTAATAATGAAATATTTAGGACATAAGATGTTGAGTTACCGTTTACGATTCTAATAGACGGCTCTGTTGAGTATACAATACTGCCGTTAAGTTCAAATTGGTAGTACGCAACATTTTCCCCAGCTGTAAATGAATAGATTAAATCTTTACCATCATTTATAAAATCTGACTCAACAGTTGGTGTGTTGAACAAAGCTTGTGGCCTTACATCAGGGGTTTGGCTTGATTCATTAGATGTTTCTGTAGAACTTGGAAGATCTAAAAATGTTGGATTTATACCTGTTTTTGCTAAGTAAGCAGTAGATTCATTTGTCCTATTGTCACCTGAACTTGTGACTAAGTATTCACTTGTTGTGTAAGTGTTTCCATAATTATCGTACATCACAATTTGAACTCTATATTCTGGACCTTTTTTCAAAAGTATTTGGGAGGTGTTTGTAAAAAGTTTTTCTGTGACATTAATTCCGTTTACGTATATTTTTGAATTCCTTGAAACATCATTGGGCGGTGACCACCTTACGTCAATAAAGTCACAACTTGATGACTGGGTAAATCCAGGATTAGTAACCCAGTTATTTAATTTATTGATATCATTATCTTTTCTCCCCAAATATGAATTAGACGTATTATTATCCCCACTACTGCCCGTCATTAAATCTGAATAAGCTTGTAAAAATTTTACGCCATGTTCCCTATTTTCAAGCCCGATTGAATTATCATCGCAATTTCCAAGATATGAAATTGGAGATAGATTTGATTCGAATAATACGCCTTCTGCAGTAAGTGCTTCTGACTCTCTGTTTCCTAAAACAATATTATCTACAGACTGAGGCTGTGGCATGAATATCTTTACAGCTTCTTCTTCAACACCCCTGAGAGAATCTACTACTTCTGAAAAAGATTCAGCAAAATTTGCCCTAGCTTCTGAAGAAAACACAAAAAAAGCTCCAATAAGGAAAACTATCAATGAAAAAACTTTAAGAAATCTCTTCATTTAAAATATTTTAACTATTTTTCCTTACTAAAAAAATTAAAAAAGCTTAATGTTGCTACTGCACAAAGTAAATGCCAAACCATGTGTGCCTGTAGCCATGAGTCTGGTTCACACCATGGATGATCGGGAACACCAGTTTCCCAAATCATAAGTGCTCCAAAGAATGAAAAAACACCAATAAAGAACCACGGAGTGTACTTCCTTTTAGAACTTCCCTCTAAATTAGGAATCAATGCTGGAATAAAATATAAAAGCATCTCCCAGTTTTCTTGTAGATTTTGTAGAGAATCAATTACCGAGCTACCAAATAGCTGTTGAGTTAATAAGACAGTTAAACCAGAAAGCAGTCTCCCGTAAATATTTGGCATTTTCACTAGTACCTCAGTGGCAATCCACAAACCAATACTAAGTTCAAATAAGTCAACACCAATCCCTAATCCACTATCAAGATACCAATAGCTATAGGCGTAATATGCTAAAAGAGTTGAATATGTTATAAAGAATGACCGTGAAGAGAATTTTGTAAGTTTTTTTAAATTATAAATCCACAAAATAAGAATATAAGAAATCATCGATACATTGTCTAACCACGCGCCAAACCTAGTATGAGTACCATGCATAGCCATTGAAGCTGGTCCTAAAAAGGTTGAGGCTGAGGCATAAAGAAGAGCAATCTTGAATGATCCAAATAGAGGGGCATTTCCCTGTGTCGCATCTTTTGAAAGTCTGAAAAACATATACAAGCCGACAACTACAAATCCTAAGTTTCCTAAGGTATTAGCTGGTTCTCTAAAGAATCCACTACTTACACGTTCACACCATCTAGAAATCTCACCAATAGCTTGTTCATTTTCTGCTGCTGGTCCCCAGCCGTTATAACCAAAGAATGCAAAGAGTAAAAATGTAGTGAAAACACTTATTAAAGCTAGCGAGAAAGGATTGAGTTTATTTCTTTGCAGCATTTAATGCGGACTCTAAATCACCTATAAGGTCTTCTGTATTTTCTAGTCCCACAGAGATACGTACAAGATCATCATCAATTGATGCTTCAGTTCCTTCAGCAGAATCATGAGTCATTAGCCTAGGCAATTCGATTAATGATTCAACTCCACCTAAACTTACTGCTAATTTAAAAAGTTCTAAATTCTCCCAAAATAATTTGAGATTTATATGGTCTTCAACATTGAAACTTAGCATTCCACCAAACATGTCCATTTGTTTTTCTGCTATTGAATAATGTGGATTACTTTTTAGCCCCGGATAAAATACTTCTTTAATATGTTCAGAGTTTTCTAAATACTCAGCTAACTTATGCGCATTTGCAGAATGCATGGCAAGCCTAGGTCCTAAAGTATACAAACCTCTTTGGCAGAGGTAAGCATCGAATGGCGACATAATTGCACCGCTTGTTTTTTGGTATTCAAATAAGACTTCCCAGACTTTTTCATTGTTTGTTGTCACAACTCCACCCAGAGTATCACTATGCCCACCAATATATTTTGTCGTTGAATGAAACACAATATCTACGCCATGCTCTAGGTGTCTTG
>Ga0255753_1000692_pt1 | contig 42452 bp, 43 predicted proteins | sample 041ome_10_FD_179953 | JGI IMG/M metagenome (GOLD analysis project Ga0255753, IMG submission 179953) | Coastal salt marsh microbial communities from the Groves Creek Marsh, Skidaway Island, Georgia - 041412US metaG (version 2) | ecosystem: Environmental > Aquatic > Marine > Intertidal zone > Salt... | reverse complement strand
TTTTAAAAAGCAATTTTTTAAATATGAAGTTTTGGAGTTTTAGGAGAAATTAGAGCGGGCTTCTTAAAACTGAAGCCCACCCTAATTTAAAGACTTTTAAGGATTACAAAAGATTACTTCTTTTTTGGCTTACCCTTTGATTCTTTTTTCTTTTGACTTTTATCAGCCATGTTATCTCCTAAATTAATAAAAGTAGTAAAGGCTACTACGCTACATAATTTGCTCTTAATTATTTAAAAAATCAAGAGATATCTAAAGAATTATTGATTGTGGCTTTAAAATTCATAAGAGAATGCGGTGTTAAATGACCGACCCATGCCAGGCAATGGAACTGCGCTTGTGGGCGACAGTGCAGTTGAGGTCATGGTTGTACCTTGTCCGATATAAACGCCACCGAGTGGCAGATCATAATGCTTATCAAATAAATTATGAATACCAAAAGTTAGCCTCGCGTTATTTAAAGCCCCAGAAAATTTATAGGATGAGCTTAAATGGACGAGGCCATATCCTGAGGTTTCCATTTCCCTTCTGATTTTATTCACATGAGTTTTTTCATCAACCAGTTGCCCCTGAATGGTGTTTGTCCAGGACCCTATTTGTTGTTCAAGGTTAAGTTTTAAATTCAAAGGCATGAGTCTATATAAATCATCGCCAGTTTCCTTGTTCTCGCCTCGAACATAACTCACAGCAGCCTTGGCATAAAAGTCACCATAATTTAAAGTTTTAAATTGATGGGATAAATCTACATCAAGACCGTATAATTTTGCATCCTGATTTGTGAATTGTAATATTTGCCATGAGCCGGCATCACCAATGTCAATGGCGTCAATATAATCACGCACATAGGAATAATGCGGTGTGATTTTAAGGCTTGTTGTCTTCGCTTCATTTTGAATGTTGCTAGAAACACTGAATACGTGAGCTGTTTCACTGTCTAAATTTAGGTTGCCCACATAGCCATTTCCATCACCTACCCAGTTATTCATAATTGACTCCATGCCCCTCGTGTTCCATGCATATAGTTCATAAAGATTTGGAGCCCGATTTTTTATCGCATAACCCCCCTCAATGGTTTTTGTGTCGTCGATGGTATAAACCGCTACTGAGGTGAAATCTAGATTATTAAAGGTTTTTTCTTTATTAGTCGCATTAAAATTTACGCTCCCAAGATCAGTTACGGTTGTTTGGTAGGTTTGTACATTTCCTGCATCGGTTTCGATATGCGTATATCTTAAACCCGCTTGAGTAAACCATTTAGGATTCCATTTTCGCTCCCACTCAGCAAAAATATCCATACGATCACGTTCACCGTCATTGATATTTTTCATGTATCTGGGAGACATCATTCCGGTCCCAGATGGAGGCCATGAATCTTCCAGACGATAGCGTTGGTATTCTAAACCTGTTTTTAAAATATCTTTTTCTGAAAGAATATAATTAGCTTTTACATTTAAGCCATTGGTTTCTGATCGGGTCTCCATTGGCATTCCAGGAGTAACATTCAAACTTGAATCCATCATGGTGCCATACCAATACTCTTTATCGCTCCCAAACTGCATACTTTGACGCGTATTATGGTTATAGAATCTGGCTTCTAGATTTACCCAGTCGAAATCTCCAAAATAGGATAAATTAACTTTGGTTTGTTCATTATCGGTCATATCCATTCTTTGATTTGGAAAGCCTTGAAAAGGAATTTTTTGATACCCCAGCTTTACATCAAAGATATGATTATCTAATTTATAAGCGAAGTTAAGGTTATGATTTTCAAGTCGGTAACCTGATGAGCCCACCTCGTCATTTCGTAAATTTATAGGATCATTGCCTCCACCATAAGTAGAAGTTTTAAAATTAGATCCCGCATAATAGTTGTTAGCCTCAGAGTATGATCCTGAGTATTTGGCGAAAAAATTACCTGTAGCGAATTGGGTCATAAAACTGCCACCACGCGCATCGTTATTGCCGCGATAAAACCCATTCACTTTACTTGCGGTGATAATATCATCCCCAGTTGCAAATTTTGGTTTAGAAGAATTTAAGATAATACTACCCCCAATGCTATCTCCGCCCATGCTAACAGGAGTAATGCCTGCAAATATCTTAACGGATTCTAGATTTGAGGCGTCCAAATATGAGGTTGGCGGGTCCATGTGGTTGCCACAGGCTGAAATCAAATCTACCCCATCCACTTTTACGTTGATGCGATCATCGGATAAACCACGAATAATCGGCAGACTAGATACTCCTCCATTAGCTGCTGTATCCACCCCAGTAAAAAAATTTAGCATTGACGCTGTGTCGTCAACAAGTTGTCTTTGTCTCTGAAAACTTGCTGATTCTGTCATGCCATCAAGTAATAATGATCTAGGTTGATATGTGCCATACACATCTACATTATTAAGATTTATATCATGATCAGCTAGCGCTTGGTGAGTGTATAAAATGAAGATAAGAATTATTCTTTTCATCTACAATTAAAATAATCAATTTGTAATCTGTGCAATTCTAATTAGATTACAAAAAAAAACAACAAAAAGTATGGAATATCAAACATTCGATTAATTTTGAATTCAGTGTGTAATTTATAGATGAATAATGAGTGGTGGCCAGAGGCAGAATCGAACTGCCGACACGAGGATTTTCAGTCCACTGCTCTACCGACTGAGCTATCTGGCCATAATTGAACGTGAAATTATATCAAATATTGATAATTTCAGGCGAACTACTTTAAATCAATTTAAGGAAATATTTTTTGATATTTAGCTTATAAATGCCGTAAAAAATTAAACCATAGATGATATTAGGCATTAAGTATCCTGGGTAATAATTCCATCCCTGTAATATGGATTCTAAAAGACTTGGATTACCAAAGCGTCCAGAAAACATATAGTAAGTATTTGTTGAAATAATAAATGCTAAGGTGGTTGAGCCAAATAAAATGATTAAATATAAATTAATTTTGCTTAGAAAATTTTTGGACTCTATGAGTTGTCCAGAGATAAACATTACATAGTATGCTGGGATTAGTCCCCAATATCCATTGCTTAAATAAAAACCTTTTGATACATCAAAAATGGCAGAACCAAAATCAATCAGACTTCCTAAAATAAAAAATAAAACAAACAAAATTAATGATGGAGATAATATGCCGAGTATTAAAAATGAGATAAGTGATGCATCTGGCAAGCTCAACTCAGTTAAAAAATGACTTCCTCGTGTAAATAGAATAATTATTGCTAAAAAAAGAATAAAAGCTAATTTAGTTTTTGATGGTATGTTAATCATAGTTCGAATTCTGCTCCAATAAACCAAGTTCTTTGAAAATTAAATGGATATATAACATCATTATAAGACTGTATACCATTCTTCTGTTTAAAAATATTGTTAATACTTCCAAATACATTAATAGAGGAAACAATTTCACTTCTAAGCGGTAAAGTGTATTTGATGTAAGCATCAGTTGATTCAAATGATGGAGCTCTTTGATTAGAGTTATTATCAAAATCATCGAGCACAAAGCTATTATCTCTCCAGTGATGATTTATTGAGCCTGTTAGATTATCTTTTACGTAGTTAATGCTCAAATTAATTGCATTTTTTGGCACCCCCGGTAAGTTTTTTCCACTTTGAAAAGTTGCGCTATTATCGTTAATAATTTGTGCTCGGGTATAACTGTAATTTAATTTAACATCGAATTCTTCATTGATCTTCTGCATTACAAATAATTCATAACCATATTTTTTGGTTCGATCAATATTTTCATTAGTACCAAATAGAAAAGCACTATTGTTTGGATTGAAGACTATTTCATCATCTATATCGGCATAAAAAGTTGTAAATTTTATTTTCTGTTTATCATCCTTATAGTTGATTCCAAAATTCACTGTACGACTTTCCATAGGAGTAACATTGATATTGAAAGTATCGTACTTATTAGATAATCCAGATCCGAAATTCCATGGAAGAATTCTATCAATATCTTGAGATTGCATGCTTTTCGAATAGTTGGTAAAGATGTTAGTTTTTTTATTGATGATGTAATTTAAGCCAGCCTCAAACATCGAAAGTCTATCTGAATCATTTTTATTAATATTTTGATTTTTTATATTGGTTAGTAGTTTTTCGGATCGGGCACCATAATTCATTGATAAACTTTTTTCATCATCCATGAAATGATTGACCTGAATAAAAATAGATTCTCTTTGTTTTTCAATATCATTCACATTGCTGTTTGAGGTGTTATAAACTGAGCGCTCACGATCATCAATTGATATGCCAGTAGTTAAGGTATAACTTTTTCCAGAGTAGTCTAATTCAATGCCATTGATATGGGCACGAGTTCGATAAAGGTTATTTGGCGAGTAATCTCGAGGAGCATATTTTTTAGTTTCACCTTGATGATAAAATTTCAATGATAAATTATCTGAAAAGTGAGTAATGTAATCTAAATTCCAAACATCGTCATTGTAATCAAACTCATCATAACCACCGCTGTATCCACCCCATGTAGGTTTTTGTGCTGGGTCTCTTTGAAACTGTTGTTTTGTTAACGACCCAGGGAATAGTGCGTTAGACTCATTATTTAAGTATTTAAAATTCAATTGCGAATTCGTATCTGGATTAATGGTTACTTTTAACGTTTGATTTGATGACTTACTTTTATCTTTGTTACCATTATTATCTTTTTTGCTAAAACCATCGTTACTTTCATAGTTTGAGGAAAAAGAGATATCAAATAATTCAAATTTTTTTCCCGTACTAAAGGAATATTGTTTATGACCAAAATTACCAAAAGCTGAAGAAACTCTCGTTTTTGAATGACTTTTTGTATAAATATTGATGGAACCTGCATTGGAACCATCACCATGAATAACCGAACCCGTCCCTTTTAAAATTTCAATTCTTTCAATATCATTGGTATTAAGGGTTCCAAAAAAACTTGGAGACATATCGATATTATTCATTCGATACCCATCAATATTAATGACAATATTTTGATATCCAGACTCTAATCCATAACCCCTCATATCAATTAAAGGGGCAGCCTTATTTCCAGAATATGAAGATACGTTTAAAGATGATTTATTAGATAAAAAATCAAATAAATTTGAATACCCTGAATTTTGTATTTCTTTTTGGTTATAAATTTCTGCATGATGTGCTGAGTTTTGTTCGGTGGTGTAAAACTTATTTGAATAAACAATGATTTCTTCAGTATTAAGCTCTTCAGCAAAAAGATTAAAACTGAATATAAAAAGAAAAAAATAAATAGATCTAAAAAATATCACAAGTCCTCGCAGACATTAACCATGATGATTAAGCACAGAAAACTTGCTTAATACTCACCCGTATCGAATTACTGAATGGCCGGTATCCGGACTTTAGAGACAAAATATTACGTCTTCCCAAGTAAAAAATCTCAGTGACTTTAATGTAATATCCACACTCTATTACCGTTGCGGGGGCAGTATTGGATTTTCACCAATTTCCCGATTATGCTCAGGGCCACCATTCCTAAACTTGACTATAGCATAAGAAAGACTACAATTCGTATGTGGTTATTCGTAAATTAACATTTATTATCTTGTTCTGTTTTGCATTTCTGCAGTGGAATGCCATTGCCCATGATTTTGATCATTTGTCAGGATCTGTCATAAATCAATCCAGTCAATCTCAACAGGAACATGAAGATTTAGATCATTGTGACCATTGTTCAGTATTGAAACAATTAACCCATGTTTTTTTAGATATTAATAGCCCTCTAGCAGAAGACAATCCAAAAAAAGATATTTTTGAGAGTTATCAGCTCTTTGCTTATACCCATTTTCAAAATCTCAAACTCATTCGAGGTCCTCCAGCTTTCTCCTAAAAATTGTTTTGATTTTTAAGGAGATTGTCATGAAATTTATATTTTATTTATTTAGTTTTTATTGCTTATTATTTATTAATCTTGTTGTGGGTGAAGAGAAGCATCTGGACTTACCGACGACCCCGGTCACAGCCAATCCATTGGGAGTGAGCTCTGACGAATTTGTGGTCCCTATTACCGTATTGAATGGAAAAGAGTTAAACATTCAACGAGGTATTAACATTGGAGAAACACTTTCATCGACACCAGGGGTGACTTTTACCAATTGGGGACCAACGGTTGCAAGACCGGTGATTCGAGGCCTCGATGGGGACCGCATTCGAATTTTACAAAATGGCGTTAATTTTTTAGATGTTTCATCGTTTAGTGCCGATCATAGTGTTCCCATTGATCCACTGATCATTGAACAAATTGATGTGATTCGAGGACCAGCAACATTAATCTATGGTGGAGGAGCCGTCGGTGGAGTTGTCAATGCAATTGACCACCGTATTCCGAAAGAGGCTGTGTCCGGATTTACTGGACGTGCAGAAACTCGAGCGGGGGGATATAACAGTGAGCGAAGTTCTGCAGTGGTCATGGATGTGGGCAATGATCAATTTGCGATTCATTTTGACGCGTATACCAAAACAACAGGAAATTTAAATATTCCAGGATATGCGGTATCTAAAAAGCTGGCGCGATCAGATTCATCCATCAGCCGTTCGCAATATGGAAAAAATAAGTTAAATAATTCGGGCCAAGATACTGAGGGGGGCGCTATTGGTACAAGTTTTTTTCTTGAAAAAGGATACATAGGGGTTTCTTATGCGATGCATGATAGTCAGTTTGGCAACCCATTGCAGTCGAGTGGGTACTTTGATTTAAAAATGAATCGATGGGATATTCATTCCGAGCTACATGACTTAGATGGATTTTTTAATCACTTTAAATTGAAATTAGCGCATACAGATTATCAGCATCAAGAAATCGAATCGGGTGGCGATGTGGGTACAGAGTTTAAAAATCGTGGCCTTGATGGCACCATTGAGCTCGGGCATCATGCCATTGCTGGTTCATCTGGAGTTGTTGGATTGCAGTTTGAGAATACATTTTTTCAACAACCCGTTGGTGATGCACTGCTTCCAAATTCAAACACTAACTCACAGTCGATTTATATTTATGAGGAATTACCCATAGAAGAACACAAAATCACATTTGGATTACGCCGGGGTAATCATGATGTGAGGAGAAGTGTTTTTGTTGGAGATGGCGGTTGTACGACAACATACTCAACAGCAGTGGGTTGTGGAGTTGCTCCTAATGTTGGTGAAGAGGATGCGCCTGAATTCGGTGACATAGAAAAAAGCTTCCAAACTAATAATGCCTCATTCGGAGGGGTCTATAAAATCAATGATTCCTTTGCTATTACTTCGAACTTAACCCATTCGGAAAGAGCGCCTGCTTTTTTTGAATTATTTCCATATGGCTCTCATCATGCCACCGAGACCGTGCAAAAAGGCAATGAAAATTTATCAACTGAGCTCTCAAATTCAATAGATTTCCAACTGAAGTGGAATCAAGGGTCACATCATTTTAGTATTGGACCTTACTACACCCGATTTAATCGTTTCATTGGATTGTTCAATACAGGCAGTGAGCTCTATCATTTACATGACGGGGAGTCACAAGCTGAAGCATTAGATGTATATCAATATCAGCAAGTGGGAGCCTCGTTTAAAGGAATTGAATTTGATGGAAGGTTTCAAGTCAACAATCAACTAGCCTGGTTGTTTAGGGGCGACTATGTTCGAGCTAAGCAAAGCAATGGAGACGACTTACCACGAATCTCACCCTTACGAATTGGCACGAGTATTGATTATCAAAAAAATGCATTCTTTGCTCGTCTGGATGTGTTGAGAGCTTTTAATCAAAGCGATATTGGATCAAATGAGTTATCAACACCTGCCTATACCAACATCACGGCTTATGCCTCTTATAAATTACCGCTTGAATATAATTTAGAATTTTTTATGAAGGGGTATAACTTACTCGATCAAGAAATCAGGGATCATGCGTCATTAATGAAGGACAAGATCCCCATGGGGGGGCGATCAGTCCTGTTTGGGTTACGCGGAGAGTTCTAATAAAAAATGATGATTAACCAAGTCGCAGCAAGGTTAACAAGACTTAAAAAAACTGCAGCACTGCCGATATCTTTAGCACGTTTAGCGAGTGGATGTTTATCAAGACTCACTCGATCTACGGTGGCCTCAATGGCAGAATTCAATAATTCTATAATGGGCACGAGTAGGGTACTTCCGATAAGTAAAACGAGTTCAATTGAGCTATTAGAGATGTAAACCGCTACAGTCACCAAGATGATCGATAAAAAAACTTCTTGACGGAAGGCATCCTCTTTAGCAAACGCAACTTTAAATCCGGAGAGTGAGTAACCGAAGGCATTGATTAGTCTTTTTATTCCAGTCTTTCCTTTAAAAGGACTTTCCATTAATCCGCTCCCTTGATAAAATCAATGCCATTATAAACATTATGAGAAAAAAATGACACGACTTGTTAAATGCGTAAAGCTCGGAAAAGAAGCTGAGGGATTAGATTTTCCGCCATACCCGGGTGAGTTAGGAAAAAAAATATTTGAAAACGTGTCCAAACAAGCTTGGGCTGACTGGCTCAAACACCAAACCATGTTGGTCAACGAGAATCGATTAAGCCTTATCGATCCAGAAGCAAGAAAATACTTGACCCAGCAAACAGAAAATTATTTTTTTGGATCTGGAGCAGATCAGGCAGAGGGTTACGTTCCCCCAAAAGAGTAGGGCTCAGTGGACTGGGCGATTATCCCTTAAGTTCTCTTTTAATATCTTTTACTGAGGCATGACGAACGTCTGTACCCTTAACGGTATAGACCACATATTCGGTAATATTCTGAGAATGATCCCCAATACGTTCAAGGGCTTTGGCGATGTAAATGACTTCCATGGACGCTGAGATTTTTCTTGGATCTTCTAACATAAAGGTTAGTTGTGTCCGCATACAGGACTGATAAATATCATCCACGCTTTCATCGGTTTTTATCACATCCAGTGAAATTTCAGGATCAAGTCTCGCAAAAGAGTCAAGCGCCTCATGCAGCATTTCTGAGACTAATTTTGCCATCGACTTGATGTCACTGAGCGAGGGTTTTCCCATGCGGTCGTCTTCATAGATTCTTAGAGCCGCTCTGGCAATTTTGGTTGACTCATCGCCAATACGCTCTAAGTCACTGATGGTTTTTTGTACGGTGGATACAAACCTTAAATCTCCTGCGGCTGGTGAGCGCTTTACGAGGACTAAGAGACAATTTTCATCAATTAATTTTTCAAGATCATTAACCTTCTCATCGGCGTCAATTACTTTTTTTGCTAATTTGGCATCCGCATCAACCAGGGCGTCAACAGCATTTTTAATTTGTTCTTCAACAATACCCCCCATTTCAAGAACCTTACTTCTTAAGGATTCGAGTTCCGAGTCAAATTTAGAAAAAGAATGAGTTGCCATAATATAAAGTTTTTACCTAAAAGATTAATCTACCTAAAGTATATGTCATTTTTATGAAAAATAACTATTTCTTAATAGTTTTTACACCTTCGGATGTCGCCAGTAGAAGTATATTTGCAGGCCTAGAAGCAAAAAGACCATTGGTCACAACCCCAACAATTTGATTAATCCTTGCTTCCATTTCAACTGGGTCAGATATGACTAAATTATGCACATCTAAAATGACATTGCCGTTATCAGTGGTAAAGTCTCTCAAGACTGGATTACCACCTAATTTTGTAAGCTCTCTTGCCACATAGCTTCGGGCCATGGGCAGCACCTCTACGGGCAATGGAAATTTTCCTAATACGTCAACATATTTGGTTTCGTCGCAGATGCAAATAAAATCTTTTGCGTTGGCCGCTACTATTTTTTCTCGGGTGAGGGCACCCCCACCTCCCTTGAGCATGTGCATGTGAGCTGTTATTTCGTCGGCTCCATCAACATAAATTTCCATGCCGTTAACGCTGTTTAGATCATAAACTTGAATCCCGTGAGCTTTTAATTTTTGAGCGGTTGCCTCACTGCTGGCGACGGCACCTTCTATTTTGTGTTTAACTTGAGCCAATTCGTCGATAAAGTAATTCGCTGTTGATCCAGTCCCTACCCCAATAATTCCGGATTCAACATAAGCTACTGCTGCTTTAGCGACTTGTTGTTTTAATTCGTCTTGCGTGAATGACATTACTTCCCCTTTAGTGTATCAATATAATGTATTTAAAATTTTGATTACAATGATACACCTCTGTAGAATGAATTAAAATTAAGAAAATATATGAAAATTGATATAAAAAAAATTAAGCGGTCAATTGATAAGGTGAATAATTACTCCGTGGTCAAAAAAACCCCTCTCGAGAGGCAGGAGCAACTTTCATCTCGCTTTGAAAATAATATTTATCTTAAGCGTGAAGACTTGCAGCCAATCCATTCTTTTAAGATTAGAGGAGCGATGAACAAGTTTTCAAGACTGCCGGCAAGTAAGTTGAACAATGGAGTAATTGCAGCCTCAGCGGGTAATCATGCTCAGGGTGTTGCCTTGAGTGCCAAAAAAATAAAATGTCGAGCTGTTATTGTTATGCCTGAAATTACCCCATTCATTAAAATCAAAGCAGTCAAAAATTACGGGGCAGAAGTGGTTCTGCACGGAGAGAATTTTGCTGAATCAATGGAATATGCACTAGAACTTGCTGAAAAAGAAAAAATGACCTTTGTCCATCCTTATGACGACCTGGATGTCATCATCGGACAAGGAACCATTGGAAAGGAAATTCTAGAAAATTTTACTAAACCGATTCATGCGATCTTTTGTTGCGTGGGGGGTGGCGGACTGGTTTCGGGGGTGGCTGCCTATGTGAAAGCCATGCATCCCGAAATAAAGATTATTGGGGTTGAGGCCAAGGGTTCTGAAGCCATGACCAAGTCTTTAAAGTCTAAAAAAAGAGTGACCCTGAAACAGGTGGCATTGTTTGCTGAAGGGGCTGCGGTTAAAAGAGTTGGCGAACATAACTACATGATTTGTAAAGATTATGTCGATGAAATGTTAGTCGTAGATAATGATTCAATTTGTGCGGCCATCAAGGATGTTTTTGAAGATTCAAGAATTATCTTAGAGCCAGCAGGCGCTTTAGCGGTTGCAGGTATTAAGCAGTATGTTGAAAAAAATAAAAATAAGATCAAGCATGAAAATATTATCGGGATCGCTTCAGGTGCGAATTTAAATTTTGATCGATTACGTTTTGTATCTGAAAGAGCTGAAATCGGTGAACAGCGTGAGGCTATTATTGCTGTCACCATTCCTGAAAAACCAGGTGCTTTTAAAAGTTTCTGTGAGCAGATTGGCAAGCGCAATATTACGGAATTTAATTATCGGTTTTCTGATGAAACTGAAGCACAAATTTTTACAGGGATCAGTATCGAGCATATCTCAGAGGTAAAAAAAATTATCACCTCATTAGAGAATGTTGGTTTAAAAGCTATTGATCTCACGGCTAATGAAATGGCAAAACTGCATCTCAGACACTTGGTTGGCGGGCATGCCCCTCAGGCTAAAAATGAATTAATGTATCGTTTTGAGTTTCCTGAAAAACCTGGAGCATTGATGAATTTTTTACAATGTTTAAATAAAGGGTGGAATATCAGTCTTTTTCATTATCGAAATCACGGAGCCGATACTGCACGTGTTCTTGTTGGAATCCAAGTTCCGGCAAAACAAATGAAAACTTTTAAAAAGTTTTTAAGTCACTTAGGGTATCCTTATTGGGATGAGACAGAAAACCCTGGCTATCGACTATTTTTGAGTAAATAAAATAATTTAAAATTTTAAAGGAGTTTAAATGAAGCTGTTAATTGGAATAATTTTTTTGGCGTTGGTGTCTTGTGGCTCCCCAGAAACACCTAAGGCTTACGTAACCTCGCAAAAGGGTGGGATAACCGTAATTGACCTCACTACCAAAGAAGTTATTAATGAAATTGATATTCAGTCTTCAGGTCCACGCGGTATTGGTGTATCCAATGATGGAAAATATTTGGTGACCGCAAATAAAGACGACGCTAACTTAACTATTATTGATCGAGTATCTGGAAAAGTAGTCAGTCAAGTCGAGGTGGGTAAAAATCCAGAATTTATTCGAGTCTTTAACGATTTAGTATTTGTTTCAACTGAGCCTGCATCAACAGGAAAACCCCCAGCTCAAAATGAGCATGAGGGCAAAGATGATGACGATGATGACGACGACAAAACGCCAGCGCAAATCGCCGTGGTTGATATTAAACAAGGAAAAAAACTTAGAGAGATTGAAGGCGGACCAGAAACCGAGGGTATTGAATTTAATCAAGATGGGACAAAAGTAATTGTCACCAATGAAGCAGATAACACCATCACCATTCATGATTTAAATTCTGGTGAATTATTAAAAACATTGGATGTAAAGCCGTTCGGCGATCGACCCCGGGGAATTAAAATGTCACCGAAAGGTAATCTATATGTATCGACTCTGGAACACAGTGATAACTTCATAGTTCTTGATCAAGACTTTAACCATCAAAAAACAATTGCAACCGGAAGCAATCCCTATGGCGTTTCATTCGATTCAACCGGTGATCGATTATTTGTTGCCTCGAGTAAATCTAAGTTACTTGAAGTCTTTGAAACCGAGAATTTTACAAAAATTAAGGATATTCCATTGGACGGTAAAAGGTGTTGGCATTTTTCTTTCACCCCTGACAATAACGAGTTACTGATGGCCTGTGGAAGATCTGATGAATTAAAGGTAATCGATACCAACAAACTTGAGGTGACCGGATCAATTTCGGTTCAAGGCATTCCTTGGGGAGTGGTGACTTATCCGAAGGCAATTGGCAGTCTGGATGACGTTAGGTAGCCAATTTCTTATTGATAAAATCCCATTCAAATTCACTCAAAGGGGTGATCGATAATCGATTACCCCTTTGGAGAATTTTGAGTGTTTCTAATTCTGGGTAGGTCCTGATTTCATTTAAACTCAAAAGCCGAGTTTTTTTGACGAAGGCCATATCAACGTTTACCCAGCGAGGATTGTTTGGATCAGATTTAGGGTCGTGGTACTTGTGACCAGATTGAAATTGGAGTTTATCTGGATAAGCTAACTTGCAGACTTTCATAACGCCAACAATCCCAGGCTCCTTACAATTTGAATGATAAAAAAAAGCAAGATCGTCAATGCTCATTTGATCTCGCATAAAATTTCTTGCTTGATAATTTCGAATACCATACCAGTCAATAAAGCCATCTTGTTCAAGATCGTCAATGGAGTAGTCTGTGGGTTCTGATTTCATTAACCAATATTTCATTTATACTATCCCTTAAATTTTTAAATACTAGTTTAAACGATCATGCAAAAAAATGTAAAAGGGACCAATCTACAAGTGTGTAGCCTGAATCCGAAAACAGGTTATTACAGGAACGGCTTATGTGATACCTGTGAAAGTGACCAAGGCAGTCATACCGTATGTGCTGAAGTGAGTGAAGAATTTTTACTTTTTTCTAAAGCATTAGGTAATGATCTCACTACCCCCCGACCTGAATTTGAATTTGAAGGATTAAGTCCTGGCGATCGATGGTGTATTTGTGCTGGTCGCTGGCTTGAGGCCGCTGATGCGGGCATGGCTCCCCCGGTGATTTTGGAGGCAACCAATGAAAAGTGCCTTGATTTAATTGACCTTGCTGATCTTGAGTACCACAGCCTAAGATAAATTCATTTTACTGTTGCCTAGACTAGCATCTAGAACCAAAGGTTCAGGTGGTAAAAGTCTATGATGCTTTAGGTTTGTGATCAAGAGCCCTTATAAGGTAACCCAATTGAAAACAATCTCACCACATCAGATGAACTCAAACCGATGCTAATGACTAGTTCAAAGAATATATAGCCTAAGCAACAGTAAAACAAACTTGAATCAATGTTGACTCAATGCTTGATCTAAAATTTTATCAAAATTGTTCAATTTTTCTTGAACAAGTTTTAATTGAATCAGATTATCAGGGGTTTGATTACTCGACTCATTAATAATATTGAGCGATGCCATTAACAAGATTCTGTCAAAACCAACAACACCCGAATCTTTTAATTGATTGACTTTTTGATTCAGGTGATTGACAGATTGCATCAAGGATTCCTCTTCGCCATCCGGACAGTTGATTTGAAAATCACGACCTAGAACATTAATTTCAATAATTTTACTCATAACAATTCCTCGTCGGGAATCTGTCCAAGAAGGTTTTCTATTTTTAACGAGGCTTCGTGAATCTTTGTATTGAGTTGCTTAATAGACTGATCTTGTTGAGCCGTTTTTTCTTTTAAAAGTTTATTCTCAATTCTTAGCTCAGCTAATAAATTTACCAATGTTTTTAATTTCTGTTCAATCATGTCTAGTTCTTGTCTCATGATGTCCACTATAAGTTAATTTCACTGGGGGATCAATCCATCTTTTTTTTTGATCTCGGGTGTGACTGGTCATATATCTTTGCTAAATGTTGATAATCTAAATGGGTGTAGATTTGAGTGGTTGAAATATTCGAATGTCCCAATAGCTCTTGGACTGCTCTTAAATCTTGGCTCGATTGCAACACATGGCTGGCAAAACTGTGTCGGAGCAGATGGGGGTGGATATTTTCAGGAATATTATTTTTTTTAGCCCAGTACTTTAGACGATATTGAATAGCCCGATTAGTTAATTTACTTCCCTTGGAGTTCACAAAAAGATATTCCTGTTCATCAATGTTTTTAATCTCTTTAAGCTTATCTATCCATGAATTAATTGCCTCCATTGCCTTTGAGCCAATGGGCAAGATTCGATACTTATTTCCTTTACCCAATACCTTGAGTGTTTGATCATGAAGGTCGATGTCATTTATTTTGACATGACTCAGTTCAGCTAATCTTAAACCGGAAGAATAAAAAATTTCTAAGATGGCTTTATCGCGGAGGCCATAAAAAGTTTTATCATCAATTTCAATTAGTTTAAAAATCTGATCAATGGATAATGTTTGCGGTAATTTTTTTGCAGATTTTGGTGCTTTTATTCCTGATGTTGGATCATTTTTAATCTGATTAGATTTTATTAAGAACATAAAATAACTTCTCCAGGCCGAGAGGATTCTTGATAATGATTTTCCGCTGAGGCCTGAGGCGTGAAGTTTTGCCAGAGACAGCCTAATATCCTCTGTCGTTGCATTGATTGTAGGTTTAGTGATTAGTTTATGTAATCGCTCAAGGTCACTCAGATAATTTTTAACGGTTAGGCTACTTAATCTTTTTTCAAAGCGAATAAAATTTAAAAAAAGCTCAATGCTGTTTTCATTCATAAATTAATAGAACCCTCATACACAATTTCAGCATCACCCTTAAGTAAAACATGATCATTTGAAATTAATTGGCTATAAATAATTCCGCCTGGCATGCTTATTTCAATTTCTGTATCTTTTATTTTTTTTGTATGTATAGCACTCACGGTGGCCGCACAGGCTCCAGAGCCACAACCCAGGGTTAATCCAGAACCGCGTTCATAGACAATCAGCTTGAGTTGGTGACCGCTGATAATTTCACAAAAACCAACGTTAATACTGTTAGGAAAATGTGGAGATTGCTGAACGGCTTTTCCGGTTTTTACAGCATCAATCTGATCAATGTGTTCAAGAAAGAAAACAATATGAGGGTTTCCCATTTCAACAATGATTCCTGTAGACAAAATAGTTTTATCTTGATAAAAAATATCAAAAGAGGGAGGTTGATTGGTTTCAGTCTGAGTTAACTGATAGCGTCCCATATCCACTGTGACTCGATCATCTTCTTGTGATAATCGAATTGTGCCTTTCATTGTCTCCGCTAAAATAATTTCTTTATTTGAGAGGCGTTTATATTTTATATACTCATAAAAACAGCGGGCACCGTTGCCACAATGTTCGACCTCAGACCCATCAGCATTAAAGATACGATACTTAAAATCATTGGCTGTAGATTGACTATTTTCAATAATTAGTAATTGATCAAAGCCTATCCCAAAATGCCGATCTGCAAGTTTTTGAATCACCTTTGCATTGAGGTTATAGGATGTCTCAATTTGATTAATGATGATAAAGTCATTACCAATCGCCTGCATTTTAGTAAATGATAATTTCATGATTTCGGTAACTTATACCTTCTGTAATTCCATAAATATTGTTCAGGAGCGGTCCTTACGATTTTCTCAATAAACTGGTCTATTGATTGAACGGTTACTTCGTCTTCATAACTAAAGAGTTCAATTTCGAATCCCATCCCTATTTTTTTCCTTCGACCTAAAGCAAATATAATAGGCGCCTGGGTTAGTTTATGTAACTTTTCAATTAATGTCATCGAATAAACTCGTTGATTAAAAAACTTTGACCAAGCCCCATGTCCTTCGGGTGGAACTTGATCAGGGAGGATCCCAACGGCCTCTCCATTTTTAAGTGATTTTAAAATTTGTTTCATGCCGCTCATTTCAATATTCACCGGCGACACATGATTCTTATTTCTTCCATAAAACATAAGATTATTGATCCATTCTCTTTTGCTGGGCTTAAACATGACCTTAATCGGATGATCAATACCATAATATTGGGCCGTGATTTCGAATGATCCCATATGGGGGGTTAAAAAAATAATTCCTCGACCTTTTGACTTTTGCTGCTCGATTAAATCCCAGTTGATGGTTTTTTTGACTAACTTTTTAATTTTTGTTGAAGAAGCAAACCAAATGGTAAAAGTTTCCATAAGAGCCATACCGATGTGCATAGAATTTTTGACAATTAAATTTTTGGTTTCAATTTTCCCACTTACAATTTTTGCTTCTTTAATATTTTTAGAGACCCTTTCTCGAAATTTGGCATCGAAAAAATACATCATCATGCCTAAAAAACAGCCGAGTAAGTGGATGATCAAAAGTGGTAATGAAAATAGCAGTTTTAGTATGACGATCATAGGTATTTAATTATCTCTTCTTATCTGGTATTCTAGCGCGAATCTTAACAATAAAAAAAATTATGAATGAATTTTTATTTACCTCTGAATCTGTATCAGAAGGCCATCCAGACAAGGTTGCTGATCAAATTTCGGATGCCATTTTAGATGCCATTTTAGATCAAGATCCCAAGGCTCGGGTAGCTGCCGAGACTTTGACAAATACAGGCCTCGTTCTTTTGGCGGGAGAAATCACAACCAACGCAAAAGTAGACTACATTAAAGTTGCCCGTGGAGTCATTAAAGATATTGGATATGATGACCCAGCTAAAGGGATTGATTACAATGGCTGCTCTATTCTGGTTGCCTATGATGAGCAATCTCCCGATATAGCTCAAGGCGTGGATCATGCCAATGATGATCCGTTAAATCAAGGTGCTGGGGATCAGGGACTGATGTTTGGTTATGCCTGTGATGAGACACCTAGTTTAATGCCTCTACCCATTTGGTTAGCGCATCGCCTTGTTCAAAAGCAAGCGGAAGTTAGAAAATCTAAAAAGTTACCCTGGCTCAGACCAGATGCTAAATCCCAAGTAACACTAAAATATGTTGATAACAAGCCTGTAGCAATCGATACGATTGTCCTTTCAACTCAACATGATCCCGAAATTAGTCAAAAAGAAATTCATGAAGCAGTGGTTGAGGAAATTATCAAGCCAACACTTCCTGATGAGATTAATCATGACCAAACTAAATTTTTAATTAATCCGACCGGAAAGTTTGTTATTGGTGGACCCCAGGGCGATTGTGGGCTTACGGGAAGGAAAATCATTGTTGATACATACGGCGGAGCAGCCCCCCATGGAGGTGGAGCATTTTCAGGAAAAGATCCTTCAAAAGTGGATCGTTCAGCAGCATATGCGGCAAGATATGTCGCTAAAAATATTGTCGCTAACGGATTGGCAAGTCGATGTTTAGTCCAGCTGTCTTATGCCATTGGAGTAGCTAAACCAACCTCCATTATGGTGGATACCTTCGGGACAGGCACGATATCCAATATGGAATTGGCGGACATTATCCAAAAACATTTTGATTTACGTCCCAAAGGCATTGTTGAAATGCTTGATCTTTTGCGGCCAATTTATAGAAAAACGGCAGCCTATGGACATTTTGGACGAGATGAGGACACCTTTTCTTGGGAAAAAACAGACAAAAAGTTAACATAAATCGCAACTTAACTTTTTTTTTAACTTGATATATAATTTCAACTGTCGAGGAACGCTGCGAGATTCTTTCCCAGGCTCGACGATCTAAACTGCGTTCACCTAACCTTGCCAGTCAAGGCTTCAGGTGAAGAAGCCAGCTGGTCACTTATTAATTTTAAATTTAAAGGATAAATTTATGAATAATGTGACAAACGAAAATATTCAATTAGATCATGTCATTGCTGATATTAACTTAGCCGATTATGGTCGCAAAGAGATCTCTATTGCGGAAAAAGAAATGCCTGGATTAATGGCAATTCGTGAAGAGTATAAAGCATCTCAGCCCCTTAAAGGCGCATTAATTACTGGTTCTCTGCACATGACCATTCAGACCGCTGTGCTTATAGAAACTCTTGAAGCGCTTGGCGCAAGGGTGCGATGGGCGTCCTGTAATATTTATTCAACCCAGGATCATGCCGCTGCGGCTATTGCAAAAAATGGTACCCCAGTATTTGCTTTTAAAGGGGAGAGTTTAGTTGATTACTGGGATTTTACACACCGAATCTTTGAGTGGCCTAATGGCGAATTTACAAACATGATCTTGGACGACGGCGGTGATGCAACTTTATTACTTCATCTTGGCGTGAAGGCCGAGCAAGACCTGTCCATTTTAGACAACCCGGGAAGTGAAGAAGAGATTGCTTTATTTAAAGCAATCAAAAATAAATTATCACAAGATAAGACATGGTACAGCGACCGAATTAAACATGTGAAAGGTGTGACTGAGGAAACAACAACAGGTGTTCATAGGTTATACCAGATGTTTAAAGACGGAGAGTTGGCTTTCCCAGCCATTAATGTGAACGACTCGGTCACAAAATCAAAATTTGATAACTTATATGGATGCCGAGAGTCACTCGTCGATGCAATCAAAAGAGCTACGGATGTGATGATTGCAGGAAAAGTTGCAGTGGTTGCGGGTTACGGGGATGTTGGAAAAGGATCAGCTCAAGCATTGAGAGCATTGTCAGCTCAGGTGTGGGTCACAGAAATTGATCCTATATGTGCGCTGCAAGCGGCAATGGAAGGTTACCGCGTTGTTACTATGGACTATGCTGTTCAACATGCTGATATTTTTGTGACCGCAACTGGAAACTACAATGTAATTAACTATAACCACATGAGTCAAATGAAAGACGAGGCGATTGTGTGTAATATTGGACACTTTGATAATGAGATTGATGTAGCCAGCCTTGAAAAATGCGAATGGGAAGAAATTAAACCTCAGGTTGATCACGTAATATTTCCAGATGGTAAAAAAATTATTCTTTTAGCAAAGGGAAGATTAGTAAATCTTGGTTGCGCAACTGGACACCCAAGTTATGTGATGAGTTCATCATTTGCAAATCAAACCATTGCTCAAATAGAATTATTTAAAAATCCATCTGCCTATCCAATTGGTGTTTATACGCTTCCAAAACATCTGGATGAGAAAGTTGCAATATTGCAATTGAAAACACTGAATGCACAATTGACTCAGTTGACTGAAGAGCAGGCAAGATATATTGGTGTTTCAGTAAATGGCCCCTTTAAACCAGATCATTATAGATATTAATGAGCAAAACCAATTATAGTTTTGAATTTTTCCCCCCTCGGACAGCCGAGGGACAGGAAAAGTTAAAGACGACCGTAAAGAATTTATCAGCCTTTGATCCAGAATTTTTTTCGGTGACTTTTGGTGCGGGAGGGTCTACTAAAGATAAAACCATAGAGACTGTCAATACCATTAAACATGACGGGTTTATCGCTGTACCTCACATATCATGCATTACCTCAACAAAAGATGAGGTATTAAAGTTAATTCAGGATTACCAGAATAAAGGTATCAATCGACTCGTAGCGTTGCGGGGGGATAACCCATCTGGTATTGCCGGTCAGGGTGACTTTTCTCATGCAAGTGACCTAGTCAACTTTATTCGAGAAAATACAGGCGATTATTTTCATATTGATGTAGCCGCTTACCCAGAATATCATCCAGAATCTATTGGTGCTAAAGATGATCTAAATAATTTTAAAACTAAAATTGATGCAGGAGCTAACTCAGCCATTACCCAATTCTTTTTTAACGTCGACTCCTATTTCAAGTTTATTGAGGAATGTGATCGTTTAAATATAACTATTCCAATAGTTCCTGGAATTATGCCAATCTATAACATCAAGCAACTGGCTCGATTTTCCCAAGCTTGTGGAGCGGAAATTCCAAGATGGCTGCGTTATAAACTTGAATCTTATGACGAAGATATTAATTCTCTTCGCGACTACGGAATTGATTTTATTTCAGAATTATGTGAAACACTTCAACAATTTGGCGTTGAATCGATTCATTTTTATACTCTCAATGAGTCTGGTATTGTTTCTAAAATTTTAAAAAATATTACTCGTTAGTGCACAACACCATTCTTTGGATTGAATAGGGCATCTTCCACAAATAAATATTCACTCTCTCGGCCAAAATGCCAAAGGGTCATCATCACAATCCATTTGAGTTCATCAAGATTGACTTCAGTCTGATTAACCGCCATTGCTCGATCTAAAATAATTTCTCTTTCAGAGGGTGTAAGAATAGTAGCTTTTTCTAAAAAGATAAGAAATCCTATGCCTTCATTATTGATCTTGTCATATTCTCTTTTCGAGTAAATTCTTGACTTCAGGGCTGATTGGTTTATTTTTTTATCATTGATTTTTTCAGATAACACTTTTAAAGTTGCAAACCAATCAATAGCAAATTCTATTTCTTTATACTCAAAACCAGCTTCCTCAAGTTCTGTAGTCATTTTTGATAAATCGGAAATATTATGACTTGATGAGAGGTAGTTTTCAAATACATAGACTAATAAATCAAACATATTGATCTCCTTTATAAAGTACCAGCTGAATTAAAAGTGAAGAAAATAAATATAACTGTATAAGAGTATAATGTTGTAAGTAAAATTTATAAGATAAATAATGTTTCACTACTAATAAATTTACAGTATTAGCAATAAATTGCAAGTAAAAAATGGCATTACTAAATATTTTAAAATACCCGGATCCCAGGCTTCATAAGGTTGCTGAACCTGTCACATGCTTTAATGAGGAGCTTTCTTCTCTTATAAGAAATATGGCAGAGACCATGTATGAATCTAAAGGAATTGGCCTAGCAGCTACACAGGTAGATATTCATCAAAGAATAATCGTGATCGACATCAGTGAAGAAAAAAACTCTTTAATTACATTAGTCAATCCGATTCTTAAAAACTATTCAGGTCATCAGGAATATGATGAGGGCTGTCTGTCTGTTCCGGGTTTTTTTGAAACGGTGAAGCGTTATGATTTAGTGTCCATAGATTATCAAGATGAGCATGGACAGGCTAAAAGTTTAACAGCAGATGGATTATTGTCAGTCTGTATTCAGCATGAGATGGATCATTTGGTAGGAAAAGTTTTTGTCGAAAAATTATCTCAGCTAAAACAGCAACGAATTAAGAAAAAAATATCTAAGCTGTTAAGATCAGGTCAATGACAAAGTTAAGAATTATATATGCGGGAACCCCGGAGTTTGCATTACCTTGCTTAAAAAAAATTTATGATTCTGGTCATGACTTATTAGCTGTTCTAACTCAACCGGACAGGCCAGCCGGAAGAGGTTTAAAGCTTCAACAAAGCGCTGTTAAACAATTTGCAACTGAAAAAAAATTAACCTGTTACCAGCCTGTAAAAATCGAGTTAGATTTTATACAGAGAATAAAAGAGTTAAAACCTGATATTTTGGTTGTGGCTGCATATGGAATCATCCTTCCGGTTGAATTTATAAATATTTTCCCCCAAAAAGCTTTTAATATCCATGGATCCATCCTCCCTAAATGGAGAGGAGCGGCCCCTATTCAAAGGGCAATTCTAAATGGTGATAAAGAGATCGGTGTATCGATTATGGAAGTTGTCGAAAAACTGGATGCAGGCAATGTCTATGCGATAAAAAAAGAATTGAGAAATATTAAATTAACATCAAAAGACTATTTTGAAATTTTAGCAGATGATGGTGCTGAATTAATGTTACGGCATTTACATTTAATCGCGAATAATACCAAACTGGTTTCAGAAAAACAAAATGATTTAGAAGTGACTTACGCAAAAAAAATATTTAAAGAAGAAGCTTTGGTGACTTTTGAAGAAAACAGTGATCAACTTATTAATAAAATCTTAGCCTTTAATCCATTTCCTATCGTGAGGGCAAGCTTTAGAGGGAAAGATTGTAAAATTTACCATGCAGAAAAATCAAATATAGGTAAGATGAGTACTCCAGGACAGGTGTTGATAATAAATGATGAGGTATATCTTGGAACAATGGATACATTTATTAAAATTAATGAAATACAAATGGTAGGTGGGAAAATTTTAACTGGGTCAGAATTTATAAAAAGTTATCAAGTCAAACCAACAGATATATTTACGCATGCAACATGATCTTTTAGCAGCGTCAAAAATTATTCAAGAAGTTGTCCAAGGAAAAAATATTGAGAAATTATTCAATCAATATATCGGTAAGAATCACAATATAAGTTTAGTTAAAGATATTGTTTACGGAAGTATTCGTGATATATATCTTAATGAGTATTTTCTCAATAAACTGATTTCAGTAGAGCTTAAAAATTTAGACATAAAATATTTACTGTTAAATGCTTTTTATCAACTAAGTAATCAATCCATCAAAAGTTTTACGATCGTCAATGAAAATGTAAAGGCTGCTAAATTAATCAATAACAAATTCTCTGGATTGGTAAACGGTGTATTAAGAAACTTCTTGAGAAAAAAACCTGAATTTCAAGACCCATTCGAGCTAAGGCTTAAATACTCATATCCAGAGTGGTGGGTTGAGAAATTAAAAAATCAATACCCTCAAGACTATGAGGCAATTCTTAAAATTGGCAATACACGCGCACCAATTTTTTTAAGAGTAAACGTGAAAAAAATAACTCATACTGATTATATAAATCAGCTTGAAAAAAATAATATTAAGTATGAATTAATCCTTGATAAAAATTATATTCAAATAAATGAATCCATAAATGTACAAAATTTACCAGGGTTTGTTGAGGGTTTGATTTATATTCAAGATCCAGCAGCTCAGCTGGCAATCAACTTTTTAGATTTAAAAAATGATTTAAAAATTCTAGATTTGTGTGCTGCACCTGGAGGTAAAGCAACCCACATTCTAGAAAGATTTAATGTTTTACTAGACTGTTATGATATCAATGAGGAAAGATTGTCTCTAATAAGAGATAATCTAAACCGTTTAGGTTTGCAGGCAAATATTCTCAGTCAGTTAAAAACAAGTCATCAATATGATCGTATTTTAATTGATGCTCCATGTTCAGGTTCAGGGGTTGTTAGGCGTAATGTTGATATTAAAATAATGAGGAGAGAGGAAGATATAAAAAAATTTCAAAATCAACAGATGCAATTGTTAGAACAAGGATGGAGCCATCTTAAAAAGAATGGTAAATTGCTATATATAACCTGCTCAATTTTTAATGATGAAAATGAGGATGTAATAAGATTATTTCTTAAAAAACACACTGATGTTACATTAGAAAAAATTCATATTCCAAAGGACTTTTCTTTTATTGACTCACAACTTATACCCAATTCAAATCATGACGGCCTTTTTTTTCAACTCCTTACTAAAAATTAGTTTTTTAATAATTCTTTGTTCATCAAGCGCTATGGGAGAAATTATTGTTAATAATATTGACGATAATAAAACAGAGATTGAATATGAGCTAAATTATCAAATACATAATGAGTTTGAAAAAATTATAGAGAAAGGAATCTCAATTAATCTACTTGAAGAAATTAAGATTATCAAAGAAAGAGATTATTTTTTTGATAAAGAAATTTATTCCCAAAAAAACTATAAAAAAATTGAGTATCATCCATTAATAAATAAGTATTATTTGTATGATAGAGGCGAGAAAAAATCATACTTATCGTTAACTGAATTAATAATAGATATCAATAAAAAAAGGGAATTACAGCTTAAGATTAATAAAAAAGATATAAACAATAATTTATTGATTATTAATTGGAGGATTGAGCAAAATAGTCTTCCAAAAAGCCTACAATTAAATTTAAAAAAACCTGACTGGTTGGTATTAAAAACATTAACATATTCCTTATGAAGTATTTAATCACATCGATATCTGTTATCAGCCTGGCTTTATTAATTATTTTAATTCGGTCTCTTTCGAATGCGGATTTTATTTCAGGCAATACTTTTCAATTATTATTGAGAATAAACTTATTTTTTGTCGTTATCTTATTTGGATTTATTGCTTATCAAATTTTTCGGCTTGTTAAAGAAGTTAAAAAAGAGGTGACAGGTAGCCGTCTAACTTTAAGGCTGGTAATTTCTTATAGTGTCATGATTATTATTCCCTTAATGGTTCTATATTTTGTCTCTGTCAGTTTTCTTACAAAATCCATTGAATCATGGTTTAACGTAAGGGTGGAGTCAGCTTTAGAAGGCGGGCTCAATATTGGTCAAAAAACCTTAGACTTAATGCGCAAAGATATTGAGCTTAAATCAAGAAGTATCGGGTATTCGTTATCAAATCTTTCTGAAGAAAAATTTAACCCAGTATTGTCTGACTTGAGGGAAAAGTTTGATATCTATGAAGCCATGGTGCTTGATGAAGATAATCAAATTATTGCATTATCTTCAAAAGAGTATACCGATATAGAACAAATAATACCTGAGCGAGAAGAATTGATTCTTGCTAATAACGGATTTCATGGAAAAATTGATATCAATGATAAAAATGATATCTATTTAAAAACTTATTTACCTTTTTTTTCATCGGGTAATAAATTAAAACCAAAATATTATCTTAATATTATCCAGAAAGTTCCTGACAGTATTTCTCAGGTTGCACTATCGGTTGAGTCGGTCTTTGAAGACTACCAGGCATTAACATACAGTAGAAATTCATTGAAGGTAATCTATCAAATTACTTTAACCATCATTTTATTTTTGGCTATTATTTTATCAATTTCATTAGCATTATATTTTAGTAGAAGATTTACAATGCCTATATCAATCTTGTCAAATGCTACACAAGAAATTGCTCAAGGAAATTTTAAGAAAAAGATCCCAGATCAGGGTAAAGATGAATTAGGCATGCTAATACGCTCATTTAATTCTATGACATCAAAATTAGACAATGCTACAAAGACTCTCGAGCTAAATAAACAAAGAATAGAAACATCAAGAAATTTCTTAGAGAATGTTATTAATAATATGTCCTCTGGAATTGTGGTGATCGATTATCTTAAAAATATCAGATTGACTAATCAATTAGCAACAAAATTGTTAGGAATAAATTTTGAATTACTCAACGGCCAACGATTTAGTCAAATTTTGGAGACAAATCCTGAATTAGACGAAATTGTAACTTTTATAAATAAATCAAATAATAATTTTGATTCAAATAGAAATCTAACCATCAAAATAAAAAAAAGAATTTTATCTTTGCAGCTAACAAAAGAAAGTAACAAAAAAAATGCGAATAGTATTTTGTTAATTGATGATATTTCTGAAATAACTGCTGCTCAAAGAAATGAGGCATGGTCTGAAGTTGCTAGAAGGCTTGCCCACGAAATAAAAAATCCACTAACGCCCATTCAGTTATCCGCTGAAAGAATTGAACATAAGTTTTCTCAAAAATTAGAAAAAAAAGATAAAAAACTATTAGGAGAAATTACCACAACGATCGTGAACCAGGTGGATGCAATTAAAAATATGGTCAATGAGTTCACTGAGTATTCGAGGTCGCCGATTTTAAATAAAGAAGAAATTAATATCGTTAATCTTTTAAATGATATTTCTAATCTATATGAAAAAGATGATTTAAGGATTATAAAACAATATAAAATTAAAAAATTGGATATTCAATGTGATGCTACAAAAATAAGGCAGGTTTTTGTGAATCTGATACAGAATGCTTATGAGGCAAAAAGACCTGAGCAGCATTGTGAAATAAAAGTAAAGTTAAAAAATACTAAACAAACCATAGCCATTCAATTTATTGATAACGGTATGGGCCTTCAAGATGACATTGATATTTTTCAACCCTATGTAACCACAAAAAATACAGGGACAGGTTTAGGTTTAGCGGTAGTTAAAAAGATCATAGAAGAACATAACGGTATAATCACCATTGAAAATAACAAAGTCAGTGGTGTTAAAGTAGAAATTATATTTAAGAAATAAACTATGAGTAAAAAAATAAAAATATTAATTATTGATGATGAGCAGGGAATAAGAAATTCATTATCAGAAATACTTATTGATGAAGGGTATGAGACCTTACTGGCCGATAATGCCAAAGCTGCAAAAAAAATAATTAGTGATGGTCATTCATTTGATTTAATTCTTTTGGATATATGGATGCCTGATATCGATGGAATCACTCTTCTTAAAGAATTAAAAACGATCAATCATATTTCTCAGCCAATTATCATGATGTCTGGTCATGGAACCATTGATACCGCAATTGATGCTACAAAAAATGGCGCCTATGATTTTATTGAAAAACCAATTTCTCTCCATAAAGTATTAAAAGTTATCAATCAGGCAATCAATGAATCGCTTGAATTTCCAGCTATGACAATAGATTTTCTTAAAAAACAAGATAATCAAAATATTATTAGTATATATAACCAATTAATTAAGAAAAAGAACAAACTTATTTTAAAAACAATTTATACCGATGCTGTGTATTCAATGTTGTTTGAATTGTATAAATCCAATATTTACAATATCGATCAAGCTCAGCTTAGAAAAGTTGATGACTGCGATCTATTTTTAGAAGAAAAAAAGAATTCAACTTTGATTTTTGAGAAAATTCTTGATTTTAATTCCAACACACTATCGATTTTTAAAATTATTGAATCAAAGTTAGCAAAATATAATATCAAAGGAGTGATTGTAGAAAATACAGACTTATCTGATAAAAATATTGAAATAAATTTAGATAATTATGAATTGATTGATTTTAAAATTTTTACAAAAAGTGATGAAGATCAATTAATTAAATATTCCAAACAAATATTAAATTATTATCTAGACTCGGTTTCAAATAAAATTTATAAAGAATTTGATATTACTTTTTTGAACAAAATAAGATCTGATATATTTTGCTATGATTTATTCTATTTGGATCAAATTATTAGGAATAGTCTGAAATTTTCACAGAGTGAAATCATTACAGACTCTGACTATGAAGCAGCAATTAAATTAAATATTAGCTATAAGAAAGAGGTCATAAATCAAAATCCATTTGAGCATCTTTATGGTCAAGATCTAAAGAAAGCAAGAGACGAGTTCGAAAAAATTTATTTTCAGCATCATATAAAAAATAAATTATCAATGAAAGAATTATCAGAAATTTCTGGTATTGAAAGAACTCATTTGTATCGTAAATTAAAACAGTTGGGGATTAAAAACTCATAGTTAATAAAATGGGCGCATGATCCGAAGGGCGTTCGATTTTTCTATACTCTTTTAATACATCAAATTTTTTTACAAAAGGCAAAAGTGAATGTGAAGCCAAGATATGGTCTATCCTTAAACCAAGATTTCTTCTAAAAGCAGCCATTCTATAATCCCACCATGTATATCCAGGTTCATTTGGATTTAATTCTCGATATGTGTCAACGTAATTTAATTCAATAATTTTATTAAATAAGTCCCTTTCCTCATTACTGGTTAAAACTGTATTTATCCATTTTTCTGGTTCGTGGCAATCAATATCATTTGGAGCAATATTAAAGTCACCCATTAATAAAGCATCGCTTTGATTATCCTGTATATAGCTGATTAATGCTGAAATCCATTTTTTTTTATAAACAAACTTATCACTATCTAAAGATTGACCATTTGGAAAGTATCCATTCATTATTTTTATTTTTTTATTTTGATAATGAACATCTAAACTAATAAATCTTTTTTGCGCATCCTCAAAGTTGGGAATATTGTAGATAATATTTTCAAAAGAAAGTCGAGTTAATATAGCGACGCCATTAAAGGTTTTTTGACCCATAAAAATAGAATCATAGCCCTGATCTTTGAGTAATCTTTCAGGAAAATTATCATCTTGAGTTTTAGTCTCTTGCAGTGAAATAACATCTGGACCATGCTCAGTGATAATTTGGCCTAGTTGCTCATATCTTATTTTTAATGAATTGACGTTCCAAGATAATACCTTCATGCAGCAAGACCATTATGCTTCAGAAGAGCATCAATCGTTGGCTCTCTCCCTTTAAATTTTACAAAAGATTCATTGGCACCCCTTGAGCCGCCGACACTTAATACCTCTTTTCTAAATCTTGTTCCAATATCTTTATTGAGAACGCCATTGTTCAAGAATTCATCAAAAATATCTGCCGATAACACTTCAGCCCACTTATAACTATAATATCCTGCAGCATAACCTCCAGCAAAAATATGACTAAAGGAGTGAGGAAAGCGATTCCATTTTGGAGGTCTGACAACCGCAACCTCATCTCTAACCTTTTCAAGTGTTTCTAATACATTGAGATTGATGGGATCATCATTCATATGAATCAGCATATCGAATAATGCAAATTCAACCTGTCTTATTGTCTGCATTCCAGATTGAAAATTTTTACTTTGAATTAATTTATCAAACATATTTTTGGGCATTGTCTTTTTGCTTTCAATATGCTCTGTCATATTTTGAATTACTTCCCAATTCCAACAAAAATTTTCCATAAATTGACTGGGTAATTCGACCGCATCCCACTCGACTCCCTTAATACCTGAAACATTATATTCATCTACTTGTGTTAAAAGATGGTGTAATCCATGCCCAAATTCATGAAAAAGTGTAATTACTTCATCATGTGTAAATAATGCAGCATTTTTTCCTAACGGTGATGAAAAGTTGCAAGTTAAATAGGCAACCGGGTAATCAATATGGTCATTAAATTGACTTTTTGAGATACATTCATCCATCCAAGCTCCGCCCCGTTTATTTTTTCGAGCATAAAGATCAAAGTAAAAAGAACCAATGATTTTATTATTCTGCTGAATTTCATAATACGTTACACTAGGATGCCATGATGGCGCTTCAGATTCTATGATTTCAATTCCATATAATTTATTTACAAGATCAAAAAGTCCTTGAATTACTTTGTGCTCAGGAAAGTATTGTTTAATTTCTTGGTCACTAATTAGATATTTTTCTTGTTTTATTATTTCTGAATAATAAGCAACGTCCCATGCCTCTAAATGCTTTATGCCATCTTTCAGAGCATATTTTTTAAGATCTTCATAATCTTGTTTAGCAAATGGCTTTGCCTTTGATGCTAAATTTTTTAAAAAATCACAAACTTCTTTGGGCGAATTTGCCATTTTTGTATCAAGGCTTAATTCGGCAAAATTATGAAAGCCCAATAAATGAGCTAATTGAGATCTTAAAATTAAAATATCTTGAATAATTTTCGAATTATCATACTTTGGATTTGACAGTTCAGATGCTTTTTTCGCATAAGCTTCATAAAGCCGTTGCCTTAAATCTCGATTATGAGCATATTGAAGAACAGGGATGTATGATGGAAAGTGAAGTGTAAAGTAATAGCCTGATTTTTTGTCTTCCTTGGCTAAAAGCGAGGCTTGTTCAAGCACATCGTCTGGTATACCTCTCACACTTTCAGGATCTTCGATATGTAAAAAATAATGATTAGTTTCATCAAGTACATTTTCTTCAAATGTTGATGCTAATTTTGAAAGTTTTGACTGTATTTTTTTATATTTTTCCTTTTCTTCTGATACAAGGTTAACCCCTCCCAATTTAAAATCTCTAATTTCATTATCGATAACTTTTTGTTGTATTGGAGTTAATTCTTCAAATAATGAAGATTCTTTTAACTTAATATATAAATTAAAAATTTTTACATTTTGTGAAACATTTGAATAGTAGTCGGTGATGAGATCTTTACATTTATTGTACTCAATCCGAAACTCCTCAGAATTACAAACTGAATTTAAATGACCAATCTGAGACCAAGCATTACTTAATCTATAGTCGATTTTACTTAGCACTTTAACGAATTCATAAGAAATCTCTGAATCTTGGATATTTTCAATATTTTTAATAGAAATTTCATTATCACTAATAATATTTTGAATAGCCGGTACTAAATGATGAGATTTTATTTTATCAAACAGTGGAATTGTAATTTGTTCAAGTATTGGATTGTTCATTTTAGTCATTTAAGTTATTAATTAAGTTATCAATTTCTAGTTTTTGATGAGAGCGTAAAATTTTATTTGCTTTATATTTTAGTTTAGATGCATTTGACTCTAATATCATTTTTTTGACTTTTAATAGACTCGATGGATGCATTGAAAAATTTCTTAGACCTAATCCAATTAGGAGTTTTGTTAGTCTTGGGTCTCCCGCCATCTCACCACAAAGAGACACTTCGATTCCAGCTTTAGTTCCTGAGTCAATAACTCCTTTAATTAACTTCAGTAAAGCAGGATGTGAGGAGTCATATAAATGTGAAACGGCATCATCAGTTCTGTCAACTGCAAGAGTGTACTGAATCAAATCATTAGTACCAATGGATAAAAAATCTAATTCATTTGCAAAGCTATCAATATCTATTGCAGCCGCAGGTACTTCGATCATCCCACCAATTAAGGTTTTGGGGTTATATTTTTTTCTTTCTGATGAAAGAATATCTTTAGCCCGCTGTATAAGCAATTTAACTTGTCTTAACTCGTTTGTTGAACTTAACATGGGAATTAAGATTTGTATATTTCCATAATAAGCAGCTCTTAATAAGGCTTTGATTTGGGTAATAAAAACGTCTGGTTCAGCTAAACAGAAGCGAATTGCTCGTAAACCCAAAGCAGGGTTTTGATTAGTATGTGGCATATGTTCAATGATTTTATCTCCACCTGAATCTAAGGTTCTTATAATTAAAGTTTTATTGGGTAAAGATTTTGTAAGATTTTTATAAATTACAAATTGTTCATTTTCATCGAGCATTTTATGCTGATCCATGAATATGAATTCAGTTCTAAATAAACCAACTCCTTCTGTATTATTCTCAATAACAGGTGATAGATTATTTGTATCCTCGATATTGACAAAAAGATTTATAGCGGTTTTATCAATTGTCCTGGATGGAATATTTTGAAGAGAGAGTAGTTTTTTACTTTCAATTTCATACAAATTTTGCTTGATTTTATATTCTTCAATAACATTATTCGGAGGATTTACTAAAATGCACCCATGACCTCCATCCACAATGAGAAGATCATCGTGATTAATTAATTGTTTTGCGTTTTGTGTGCCAACAACGGATGGAATATTTATACTTTTTGCAAGAATAGCTGTATGCGATGTAGTTCCACCAATATCTGTTATAAAAGCAAGATTGTTTGTATTTTTAAATTTTAGTGCATCTGATGGAGATATATCATGAGCAACTATAATTTGATTTCTGTCATTTGAAACTTTATGCGATTGATGCCCGATTAAGTATTTAATTAGATTTTCACATACCTGATATACGTCATTTTTCCTTTCTTTTATGTATGTGTTATTGATCTTATTAAATTTATTAATAATTTCATCCATTTGAATTTTTAGGGCCCATTCTGCATTGGTTAAGGTGTCCTTAATAATTTTTTTTGGATCCTCTGAGATCTTTGGATCCTTGAGTATCGACAATTGAATATCAATAAAAGAACCATACTCAATCATTTTATTTTTTTTTAATTCATTTTTTAAATGTACTAACTCAAGGTGAAGATTTCTCACAGAATTATTAAATCTTTTAATTTCATGGGTAACTTTATTTTTTGGAATTGAGTAAGGTTCAATTTCACCTAATGCATGGGCAAGAATATAAGCATATCCAATTGCAATACCTGGACTCACTGGTATTCCAGATAATATAAACATTATTTTCCTTCACCAAAAAAGTTATCTACAAGTTTAACAATTGACTCGAAAGCTTTTTTTTCATCTGACCCCTCTATCTTTAGGGTAAAAGTATCATGAAGACCAATAGACAGTAGAAGGATGTCCATCATATTCTTTGCATCAACTTTTTCATCATTATAGATAATTTCGACGTTTGAATTGAATTTTGAGGAAAGGGTCGCCAGTTTGTTCGATGCTCGAGCATGAAGCCCCAACTGGTTTTTTATTATTAGATCTTTCTTAATCATAAAAAATTAATTATTGATTTATTTCCACATTTGATAATTTCATCAATCATTATTTGTACGTCATCTGTTTTAAATGTAACGGCTTTCATCAGCATTGGTAAGTTAAGCCCTGAGATTGCATAAATATTTTTATTTTTTGTATAGGGCTTTACGATATTACTCGATGAAGCTCCATATAAGTCAGTCATAATTATCAAGTCATGATCAGAATGTTTAGAAATGTATTCTTTCAAATTAGAGATACTCTGATTAATATCGGTTGGATTTAATGAAATTATGTCAATGGTATTCACACTTTTTTGTAAATTTTTCTCAACACACTCGAGAAGCGATTCACCAATACTCCCATGGGTAATGATTAAATACTTAAACATTGAGATCTCTATGAAAAATTGAAATATCAATTTGAAAATTTTTATTTATGAGCTTGTTCATTTCTTCTGCAACAAAAACGGATCGGTGTCTACCACCTGTGCAACCAAAAGCAATAGATAAATATTTTCTGCTTATTTTTTTTAAATTAATAATTCTATTTTGAATAAAATGATTTAATTCATCAAGAAGTTGTTTTGTGTTAGGTTGATTTATTAAATAATCAGATAAGGCTGAATCGAGTCCAGACAAATTTTTTAAATGTTCTTGATAAAATGGATTGGATAGTTCTCGGATATCAAAAATAAAATCAACATCTAGTGGAATACCTTTTTTATAGGCAAATGAAATTAAATGAAGATGAAAATTTACTTGATTCTTAATATGATTATTTATTTTTTCACTGAGCTCATTGAGATTGAGATTGGATGTATCAATATGAATCGCGTCGTCAGACAATAAGCTTAATATTTCTGCGTCCTCAAAAATTGCCTCATCAAGACTTTGAAAATTTTTTATTAATGGATGTTTGCGGCGAGATTCATTAAATCTTTTTATAATTTGATCACGAGATGCAGACAGAAATATCAAGTGATATGGAATTGATGATTTATCTAAATCATTAAGAATTTTTGGAAGTTGAGTTATGTTTAAACTTCGACTATCTACACTTATGGCAACTGATTTTATTTTATTTGAATCTAATTCTGATATTGCTTTTGTCAGTAATGTTGCAGGAAGATTGTCGATACAATAAAAATTATTATCTTCAAACGTCCTCAGCGCATTTGTCTTGCCTGCTCCTGATAGTCCTGTAATGATAAATAAGTTCACAGTTAAAAATTATGTTTTCTTTCAACCCCTTCTGACTGATGATGGTCTTTGGCTTTTTCTTTTATCTTGATAACCTGTCGATCCACTTTATGCATTAAATCATCTATAACAGCATACATATCAGATCCAGAAGCCTCACTAAATATTTCATTGTGCATTAAATGAAGTTTACATTCGGCAATATGATCATTTTTATCTGTTTTGAGTAAAAAAGTCACATCAGTAATATTTTCAAAGTGTCGAGCAATTTTTTTAAATTTTTCGTGTATTAAATTTTCAAGAGCTTCAGTAATTTCAATATTATGTCCAGTAATGACAATATCCATTGTTAACAAACCTTTCTTTTTGATGCGGGTAAGATACCCAATTGATCCCTATACTTTGCGATAGTTCTTCTACTTATTGTAATCTTTTCTTTATGAAGAGTTAAATTTATTTTGGAGTCGGATAGGGGAGTTAATTTATTTTCAGAATTAATAATTTCCTTAATCCTTTCTTTTATAAGATTGTCAGAAAAATTATTGACTTCATGTGTAAAAAAATATTTCATTTGAAAAATACCAAAAGGTGTTTCAATATATTTACTGTTAATCATTCTGCTCACAGTTGATTCATGAATTTCAAGTTCATTAGCGACCATTTTTATAGTAAATGGATATTCTAAACTTTTATTATGCAAAAAATTTTTATGGTACTGAAATATATATTGAGCGACTCTGATGATATTAATTTTTCGATAATTAATATTTTTTAAAAACCATTTAGCTTGATTGTAAGCCTCAGAATCTAAAATATCTTTTTTGGAAATCTCAATTAATTTCAATGATTCATAATTATTTGAAATAGAGATTTTAAAACTTTGATGTTCCTTGCTAACCTTTATATCTGGAAAAATAAACTCTGAATCTTTATGATTTCCATAAGCTAATCCAGGCTTGGGGTTGAGTGAAACAATAAGTTCGTGACATTCTAAAACTTCGTCAACAGAAATATTAAGTTCTTTTGAGATTTTTTCAAAATTCTTATTTCCTAACTCATTAAGATAGCGCTCAGCTATTTTTTTTGAATTAATTGATATTGCAGTAGCTTTAAATTGATCAAGTTGAAATATAAGACATTCTGATAAATTACGAGCACCAATTCCTGGAGATGAAATCTGGTTAAGTTTTAATATAATTGTTTTTAAATTATTTTCATCAATTTTAATTTCAGGAGACACTTCATTGATAAAAAATCTATAGTCCTCAGTTAAGTATCCATTATCATCAATATAATCGATAAGAAGATGGGCAATGATTTTCTCATCGTAATCTAAGCCTAAATCAAAAAGGTTATTTTCTAAATAATCTTTAAGTCCATATCCATATATTGAAAGCTCATGTTCACTTTCCTGAGAGTTATCTATTGAATAGGCTAATGTATTTATTTTAACCCGATCAGAATCATCAAGATCTAAGTATGGATTCTTAGATAAAAACTCACTAATTAAATATTCAATTTCTAATTCGTTGGCTTTGAGAAGATTTACCGATTGCTCGATATTGGGTGATAATTTAAGAGAGTTTTTAAGCTTTAATTGAATACTTAGTGGCATTAATTACAAAGAAAAATCTTGTCCTAAATAGATATTTTTAACATTTTGATTTTCAACAATTTCATTGGGTGAGCCTGATGTAAAGATGGTGCCCTGATTAACAATATATGCTCTGTCACATATTCCTAAAGTTTCTCTCACACTATGGTCAGTAATTAAAATTCCAATACCTCTGGAGGATAAAAATTTTATAATTTTTTGAATATCAATTACTGCTAGTGGATCAATTCCAGCAAATGGTTCGTCTAAAAGAATAAACTTTGGATTAGTCGCTAGACACCTGGCAATCTCAACTCTTCTTCTTTCACCCCCAGATAAAGATATCGCTGTGTTTTTTCTTATATGTTCAATACCGAGTTCTTTGAGAAGAAGATTCAATTTTGTTTTGATATCCTCATTTGATAGTTTTCGCAGCTCTAGAATAGAAATAATATTCTCTTCAACAGTCATTTTTCTAAAAATGGAGGGCTCCTGAGGAAGATAAGCTAAGCCTAATTGTGATCTTGTATGAATGGGTTTTTTTGTAATATCGAGGGTATCAACATAGATTGAACCATGTTCAGGTTGAATTAAACCAACGATCATGTAAAAAGATGTTGTTTTTCCAGCACCATTTGGCCCCAAAAGACCAATAATTTCACCGCTAGAGATTTCCAAAGATATATCCTTAACAACATCTTTATTTTTATAACTCTTCTTTATATTTTGTATTCGAAGTGTTGTCATCTTTATTTTTTATCTGGTCTAATAATTGCTCTTGTCCTACCTTTTTTGACTTCATTTCCATCTTTGGTGGTTGTATTTCCTGAAAGCGCTTGAGCAAATTCTGAGTTTGCATCATACATAATGTAATCACCAATAACTAAGTCATTCCCTTTTTTTACCCTCGCTTTACTGTATAAATGAATCTTATCCATATTTCCATCATATTCAATGGTTAGGGCTTGGCCTTCAATATAATCTTCACTATTTTCCATTTTTTGTTTAAAAGTCGTTGGCTTACCAATCGATGTTGAATGTTGAAATCCTTGTTTATCCTCTCTGATGGTTAGCTTATCTCCTCGAATAATTAAGGTTCCTTGTTGAAGGATGACATCACCACTGTAAGTGCTGGTATTTTTTGAATCATCAATGAGTAATTCATCTGAATCAATAATAATGGGTTGATCTTTATCGGCTTTTTCGGAATAACAGTTTAATGAAAGAAATAAAAGTAAAAATATGATTTTATTTAACATATTGCACTTTCACATCTTTCATTATTTTAATAATGCCTTGTTTTTTATTATAATTGAGACCTATTCCATCGACTTCAATATTAGGTTCTTGAATGATTTTAACCTTTTTATCTGTAAGTAAAACATCCTTATTTGGCAGCAGGATAATCTCCTCACTAAGCAGCTTCATTATTTTTTTATCTTTTGTTTCGTGTTTTAACATTTCGACCCCACCCAGCATTTTTATTTTTTCACCTTTATCATAGATAATCCCGCTATTAGAGATCATATCAAACACTTTTTTTTCATTTTCATATTTAACAAACTTGGGTTTTTTTAACGTCGATTCATCATTATAGGAATAAAAATTCATTAATTCTGCCTCTAAACTAAAATTCACTTCACCTTTTTCATTGGTTTGTCTGGAGGTAAAATTTTTTAAAAAATAATCAGGGTTATTAGTTATTTTTTTTTGACTGACCTCTAACTCTTTTTTGACTTCATTGTTCAGCCAATAAGACACAAAAAAAACGATCAAAAGAGTCATGCTGGAAAAAAAAATAGAGTATTTGCTCATTACATTAAATTACTTTATGAATTAATAAATCTTGAAAATTAACAACTCCTCTTAAAAATAAATTTTCATCTACGACAATAAGACTCGATACTTTATTTTTTTCCATAATTTCAGCGGCATTTATAGCCAATGAATTTTCATTGATAAATAACGGATTTGATGACATCCAAAGTTTGATTGGATCTTTAAGGGATGCATTTTTTAATAAGGCTCTTCTTAGGTCTCCATCTGTAAACATTCCGATAGGTTTTTCATTTTCAGAAACAACTGCAAAACCAACCTTTTTATCACTAATAAACTGTATTACATCTACAAGAACAGTATTTGCCTGAACATTAGGAAAAGATGATTCCTGTCGCATTATATCCTCAGTTTTTAGGAGCTTATTTTTACCTAGAGATCCTCCGGGATGAGTTTTTAAAAAGTCCTCTGTAGTAAAACCTTTTAATTGAAAAAGCGAAATGGCGAGAGCATCGCCAATAGCAAGCATAAGTGCTGAGCTTGCAGTCGGGGCAAGCCCTAAGGGGCATGCTTCAGAGGTAACTTTGGATGAAATATGAAAGTCTGCATATTTAGCAATTTCAGATTTATCATTCCCAGTAATCGCAATAATGGTTGCTTTAATTCTTTTTATGGCAGGAATAAGGTTATAAATTTCATCACTTTCTCCAGAATTCGATAAGAAAATAACAACATCATCTTTTGTAATCATTCCAAGATCACCGTGACTTGCTTCTCCAGGGTGCATAAAAAAAGATGGGGTACCGGTACTGGATAGGGTGGATGCAATTTTTCTTGCTATATGTCCAGATTTTCCCATGCCGCTTAAAATAGTACGGCCTTTACATTCATGAACTTTTAAAACAGATTCTGCAAAATGCTCATCAATATTTTTTTCAGCATTTAGAATTTCTCGAGACTCAATCTCTAAGACTTTTTTTGCCGATTCTATGATTAATTTTTTATTATCATTCATAATTAATACTATTATAGTTAATTAAATTTGAAATCATAAATTTATTGTATGTATACGTCATTAGAATTAATCATACTTCTTTTAGTTTGCTCTGTTGGGTTAGTTGCGCTACTTAGAAATGCCAAACTGCCACCAATGATAGCTTATTTTTTGGTAGGTCTTATTCTCGGCCCAAGTGGCTTTTCTGTTTTAATTGACTCAGAGTCAAATCGACATCTGGTCGAATTTGGTATCGTCTTTTTAATGTTTACCATTGGTCTTGAATTTAGCCTTCCAACACTCAACTCAATGAGAAAAATATTATTTGGAGTGGGCCTTGCACAAGTAGGAATCACACTTGTCTTGTCAACAATGATCGCAATGTTTATCGGTTTAAGTTTTATTGATGGGTTTGTTGTGGGAGCAGCAATTACCATGTCATCAACCGCGGTTGTATCAAAAATTCTGATGGAAAGATTAGATCTTAATTCTCGCCATGGGAAACTATCTATCGGTATTTTATTATTTCAAGATTTGGCGGTTATTCCAGTATTAATCCTGATTGCTACCTTATCAAATTCATCTTTAAACATGTTTCAGTCATTTATGATTGTGATTTTTAAAGCAGCTATTCTTTTTTCAATCGTATTTTGGATAGGTAGACCCGTCATGAATGCATGGTTTGACTTAATTGCAAGACAAAAATCAAGCGAATTATTTGTCTTAAATGTATTAATGATCACTTTGCTATTTTCTTACATAACCCACTTATCAGGTTTATCTTATGCATTAGGCGCATTTATTGCCGGAATGATTATTTCAGAAACTCATTATCGCTACCAAGTTGAATCAGACATTGCACCCTTTAGAGATATTTTGCTTGGTTTATTTTTTATAACTGTTGGCATGATGTTAAATACACAAATACTGTATGACAATATTTTTCTCATCATATCTCTATTAATTGGTCTGATTTTATTTAAATCTATTTTAATTGCTTTTTTAATAAAAATATTTGGTTATGAGCCTGGTGTTGGAATAAGAACTGGAGTGATTCTTGCTCATGCTGGTGAATTTAGCTTTGTGATTTTAGCCCTCGTGCAACAAGAGCAATTATTAGACGCATCCCTTACACAGATTGTCCTGTCTGTAGCCTTATTATCAATGCTGATTGCACCATTTATTATTCAAATGAATGGAAAAATTGCAAGAAAATTATCTAAATCGTATTTAGTTAATAGCAAAAATAATGTCCACAAGATTGAAGAGTTAGGTAAGCAATTTAAAGATCATGTCATCTTATGTGGGTTTGGACGAAGCGGTCAGTATCTCGCTAGATTTCTTCAAGAGGAGAAAATTAAATATATCGCTATCGACATTGATATGAGTCGAGTTAATGATGCTGCAATTGCCGGTGAAAGTGTAGTTTATGGAGATGCCAGTAGATTTGAGGTACTTAAAGCAGCTGGACTTGCTGAGGCTCGAGGTTTAATTGTGACCTATGCTGATGATCGAGCATCTGAAAAAGTTTTAAGGGTCACTCGAAGTCATAATAAAACAATCCCAATTATTGTGAGAACCATGGATGAAAGTGGAATTGAAAAACTCCGCTCATCTGGAGCAGATGAGGTTGTCCCTGAGGTATTAGAGGGCAGTTTGATGCTTGCTTCTCATGCACTGGTAATGTTTGACGTCCCTTTATCCCGAGTGATCAAAAGAATAAGAGAATTTAGAGAATCAAAATATAAGATTTTTAAAGGCTACTTCAAAGGAGTCTCCGATGAAAAAGAAGACTTAATGAATCAGCATCAGCTTCACTCAATAGAGATTAAAAATAAAAGCTTTATTAATGGTAAGGCTTTAGCAGAATTACCCCTGGATGAATTTGGTGTTTCTATTCATCACTTACGTAGACCAAATATGCTCGAGGATATTGAGCCTCGAAATGATCTAATATTAGCCCCAGGTGATGTCATTGTCTTGCTTGGACATTTTGATGAAATAAGATTATTTGAGAATTATTCTGCAAATGGCAAATAATGAAAATTAATATAATTGGCGGAGGAGTTGTCGGCTGTATTCAAGCAATAGAATTTAAAAGGCTCGGATTTGATGTAGCCATTTATGAAAAAAATAATATTGGATCCGGATCAACTAATTCTGGTGCGGGGATTATGTATCCACTTTTACCTCATTTATACGATGCAAAAGTTTATGATTTTATCCAGGACTCAAAAACGTATTATTCTTTTTTAAATAAAACCATCTCTGAACTTTTTGATATTGATATTGAATATTTTAAGTCAGGTATGTTGGTAAATATTGAGGACTTAAAGCCTCTTGAGGACTGGCTTATAAAGAAAAAAATTGAATATAATCTCAAAGATTATAAGGGTTTGACGGGCATTTTTATTAGTGATGTGTACCAGATCAATCCAAAAAAATTAATTTTAGGTTTGGTTAAGTACATGAAATATCTTGGGATTCATGTATATGAAAACCATCATATTAAATTGAATACAAAAAAACAATTTACCGATGATTCAAATAATGTGATTGACGGAGATAAATTCGTTTTAACAGCGGGCGCATGGACTTCCTCATTGAACAGTCATTTAACAGGAAAAATTTACCCTATTAAAGGACAGTTAATCGAGTTTGAAAATACATCACAATTAAATTTGGAACATATCATTTATAAAGATAAGTTTTATTTATTACAAAGACAAAATGGATCATTAATTGCTGGGAGTACGCTTGAGAATGTAGGATTTAATGAGGATCTATCACCTGATGATTTAATGATGTTACGAAAAAAAGCTGAAAATATATTACCGGAACTGAAGAAGCATAAAATTTTAAATCATTGGTATGGATTCAGACCTGGGTCTAAGGACAATATCCCGATCATTATGCAAGATTCAGATAATCTTAATACTTTTTATAATGTCGGTCATTTTCGATACGGCATTTCGATGGCGCCGGCAACGACTAAGAAATTAGTTAATCTTTTCTGATTAACTCGTAATCGCCAGACTTTCCTCCAGTCTTTCTTGATAGGCGAATGTTACTAATGACCATCTCTTTTGATAAAGCTTTACACATATCATAAATAGTTATCAGGCCTATATTTACTGCCATTAAAGCCTCCATTTCAACTCCTGTCTTATATGACGTCTTGACTTGAGTGGTTATTTTTATTTTTAATTGTTTTTCATCGACATTAAATTTAACATCAATAAAATCTAAAGGTATTTGATGGCACAGAGGAATAAACGTGCTGGTTTGTTTTGCTGCATTGATTGCAGCAATCTTTGCAACGGTAAACAGATCCCCTTTTTTTAAGGTCTGTTGTTTAATGGCCTCCAAAATTTTTGAGGTAATGCTAATTTCACCTTCAGCCTCTGCCTCTCGAGCTGATAGGGATTTATCGGCGACGTCCACCATAATTGCGTTTCCATTTTTATCTAAATGAGTTAGCATTTTAAAAGCCTCTGTAATTTAATGCATAAATGAGCATCTTAAAAAAAATCATAATTCTTTTTTTAGTAATAAGCCATGTTTCATGGGCAATAAATATTCCTGATTTAGGTGAATATAGCGATCAATTTATATCTCCCTATCAAGAAAAAATGATTGCTCGCGAAATATTATATCAAGTTCATTCAAGCCCTGATGTCATTCAAGACGAGGAAGTAAACGATTACCTTAATTTTTTAGGGGATAAGCTTGCCTCACACAGTGATAATCCTCAAAAAGATTTTACTTTTTTTGTTCTTAAAGATGACTCGATCAATGCTTTTGCAATGCTTGGCGGTTTAATCGGAGTGCATACCGGACTATTTATGAGTGCGACAAATGAATCTGAAGTGGCTAGCGTGCTTGGTCATGAAATTGCCCACGTGACACAAAAACATTTACAAAGAGTTTTGGCAAAACAGGATCGAGACAAATATAAAAGTATTTTTCTTCTAGCTTTGGGTTTGCTTGCAGCAAGATCCAATCCTCAAGCAGCGAGTGGAGCAATCATGGCCTCACAGGCGATGAATGTCCAAAATTTTTTAGATTACACCCGAGAGCATGAACAAGAAGCGGATCGGATTGGAATAGAGATTTTATATAAAGCGGGTTATAACGTTGGCTCTGCAATAGATTTTTTTAATACCTTGCAAAAGGGAAGCCGGTTTGCTTATTCCGCCCCTTCTTATTTAAGGACACACCCAATCACATCAGATCGAATCTCTGATATTTCTAATCGTTTAAAAGATTACCCCTATCGATATATTAACAATAATAATTATTTTCACTTTATTAGAGGAAAAATTAGAGCGTTATATTCAGACAGCAGTTCGATAAAAGTCTTTAAAAAAAATATAGAAAATAAAACGTATGTGAACCTCCAAGGAGAACAATATGCGCTGGCATTGGCATATTTAAAAGAAAATCAATTTATTGAAGCAGAGAAAATTTATCAATTATTAAAAAATGAAC
>Ga0255753_1000680_pt1 | contig 43037 bp, 37 predicted proteins | sample 041ome_10_FD_179953 | JGI IMG/M metagenome (GOLD analysis project Ga0255753, IMG submission 179953) | Coastal salt marsh microbial communities from the Groves Creek Marsh, Skidaway Island, Georgia - 041412US metaG (version 2) | ecosystem: Environmental > Aquatic > Marine > Intertidal zone > Salt... | reverse complement strand
TGATCTCGCGCGGGTATTGCAAATGCGCGCCTCGCCTACCGTGACTTCGAGCAACTCTTCGCCTCCGAGAGGGCAGCAGGGCTTGTCGCGCAAGGAATGAATGTTCAGCGGCCGTTGTGGGCGTCCACCGGGGTGAAAGACCCTGCGCTCCCCCAGACGCTCTACGTGAGCGAACTAGCTGTCGCCCAGACGGTGAACACCATGCCGGAGAAGACCCTGATGGCCACGGCGGAAGAGGGGGGTATCAACGGCGATCGGGTGACGGCGTTCTACGACGACGCGGAGTCCGTGCTTCAAGGGCTCGAGGAGCTGGGTATCGACTTTGACGCTGTGACTGATCAGCTGGAGAGCGAAGGCGTAGCCAAGTTCATCGACAGCTGGCAGGACCTCCTCGGCACCGTCGACGACGCCTTAAAAGGCTAAGACGTGTCGCAACTGGTGTCTCTCCTGCGTCCCCTCGAGGGCATCGACAAGCGCATTGCCGAGCTTGTCGATCACGACATCCCCGCTCAGGTAGCTGCGAAGACCCCCACACTGTGGGGTCCAGAGGCCACCGCCGAAGCGTCGATTCGCCTCGGATGGACGGCTGATCCCTCCCTCATGAGCGCTCTCGTGACTGAGCTCACAGAGCTGCGAGAGCATCTTGCTCACGAAGGCGTTTCTCGCGTGATTCTTTGTGGCATGGGTGGTTCGTCGCTTGCGCCCGAGGTGATGGCGAAGCGTGAAGGTGTGTCTCTCGAGATTGTCGATTCCACACACCCTGACCAGGTGGCCCGCTCGTTGGGTAGTGACTTGAGTGACGCCGTCGTGGTCGTGGCCTCCAAGTCGGGCACGACCGTGGAAACGGCGACGGCGCGCGCCAGTTTCCAGGAGGCGTTCCGCAGCGCGGGAATAGACCCCCTCGAACGAGTCATCATTGTGACGGATCCCGGTTCCCCCCTGCACAAGGAGGCGTCAGAGGCGGGTCACCGCGTCTTTCTCGCCGACCCTGAGGTAGGAGGTCGTTTCTCGGCTCTTACCGCCTTTGGTCTAGTGCCCACCACTCTTGCGGGCGTTGACACGAAGAAAATCCTGGATGAAGCCTTGAATGTCTGGGGTTCTTTGCAGGAGAGCTCTGCTGACAACCCAGGGGTGGTGCTCGGAGCAGCTCTCTCAGACCCACGCCGCGATTTCGCGCTGTTACTTGCAGACGAGCTGAACTCTCCCGGATTGGGAGATTGGATTGAGCAGTTGGTGGCTGAATCAACGGGTAAAGAAGGCAAAGGCGTTCTCCCGGTGGTCGCGCAAGAGGGTGCGCCAGAGCTGACCCTCGCACTATCTGATTTGGTGAGCATCGCGCTTGCTGCGAATCCGGCGAGCGATGCTGACGTCGCGCTCTCCGCTCCGCTGGGCGCCCAGTTTCTGCTGTGGGAATACGCCACCGCGTTCTGTGGCTACCTGTTGAAGCTCAATCCGTTTGACCAGCCGGACGTCGAGAGCGCGAAGGTTGCTGCTCGAGGCCTTCTCGAGTCACAGCCTTCACCGCAACCCGCGGATGTGACGCTCGGTGAATGTGGCATCTGGCTCACGGCCGGTCTCAACCACGAAATCGCATCGTTCGATGAAGCCTGGGATACCGTGATGGGTGCACTGACTCCCAGTGGTTATCTGGCGGTACAGCTCTACTCTGACCGTCTCGCCCACAGCGACATGGACTCGGCGCGAGCTGCGCTGGTGTCTCGCTGTGGACGTCCGGTCACGATCGGTTTTGGTCCCCGCTTCCTCCACTCCACCGGGCAATTTCACAAGGGTGGGGCTCCGGACGGGGTGTTTGTCCAAATCATCGTGGAGCCCACACAGTCCATTGATATTCCTGGCTACCCCTTCGACTTTGGCACCCTCGTCACGCTCAAGCGCAGGGAGATCGGGACGTCTTGATATCCCGCGGTCGACCTGTTCTCACCATCAGGGTGCCGTCTGAGGAGACCCTTCTTGAGTTTCTTGCCGCGGGAGGTCGACACTAGTGAGGCCCAATCCGCTGCGGCTCGAGGGTGATCGTCGCCTGTCGCGAATCGCCGGCCCCAGCTCGCTGGTGATTTTTGGGGTCACGGGTGACTTGGCGTTCAAGAAACTGATCCCGGCGGTTTACGACCTGGCCGCTGGCGGCCTGCTCCACCCGGGTTTCTCAGTGGTGGGTTACGGTCGCCGGGAGTGGGATGACGAACAATTCCGCGCCCTGGTGCTGGAGTCGATTCAGTCCCACGCCCGTGAGCCCTTCAATGATGACGTGTTCGCGTCCCTGCGCGAGGGGTTGCGCTTTGTCGAGGGCACTTTCGACAATCCCGACGGGTTCACTCGCTTGGCTGAGGTATTGCGTGAACTTGACCGCACGCGTGGCACAGCGGGTAACCATGCGTTTTACCTTTCCATTCCCCCCAGCCAGTTCCCAGTCGTCACCGAGGGGCTGGCAGCTGCTGGTCTCTCGCAGTCTCGGGAGGGTGGTTGGCGCCGCGTCATTATCGAAAAGCCCTTCGGTCAAGACGAAAACAGCGCTGCCGAGCTGAACGCCACCGTCGAGCGAGTATTCCCCGCCGACTCTGTATTCCGTATCGACCACTACCTTGGCAAGGAAACTGTTCAAAACATCCTTGCGCTGCGTTTTGCCAACTCAATGTACGAGCCGATTTGGAACGCGCACTACGTCGACCACGTGCAGATCACCATGGCCGAAGACATCGGCGTTGGGTCACGCGCGGGCTACTACGACGGTATCGGTGCTGCTCGCGACGTGATCCAAAACCACTTACTGCAGCTTCTTGCCCTGACCGCGATGGAAGAGCCTGTTTCTCTCGAAGCCTCGGCCGTGAGGGCCGAAAAAGAGAAGGTGCTGGAAGCGATCGCGCCCTTGGGACACATCCCCACCTCTGCCGCCCGAGGGCAATACCTCGACGGTTGGCAAGGTGGTCAACACGTGAAGGGATATTTGCAAGAAGACGGAATCCCCGCCGACTCGGCCACAGAGACCTATGCGGCGCTGCGTCTGGAAGTGAATAACCGTCGTTGGCAGGGTGCGCCTTTCTATCTGCGCACCGGAAAGCGCCTGGGGCGCCGTGTGACCGAAGTTGCCGTGGTCTTCAATGATGCGCCGAGCCACCTCTTTCCCGAGGTGAAGCAGTCACAGCTGGGGCAAAACGCACTGGTCATCCGTGTGCAGCCAGACGAAGGGGTCACGATGCGTTTCGCATCAAAGGTGCCTGGACCCGCTATGCAGGTGAGAAACGTGACCATGGATTTCGGATACGGGCACGCGTTTACCGAAACCTCCCCCGAAGCCTATGAGCGCTTGATCTTGGACGTCTTGCGCGGCGACGCTCCTCTGTTCCCCCGCCATCGCGAAGTCGAACTCTCCTGGCGGATTCTCGACCCGGTGATGGCCGAGTGGGAAACATCGGGCAAGCCAGAGGGCTATCAGCCCGGCACGTGGGGTCCTTCCTCGGCCGACCAGTTGCTGGCCCGCGACAATCGAGTGTGGAGGCGCCCGTGATCGTCGAAATGCACGACACGACGTCGACCGAGATTCAAAAACGTCTCATTCGCGTGCGTGAAGAGGGCGGCGCCGTCGCTCTCGGCCGTGTTCTCACCTTTCTGATCCACACCTCCGGCGTCCAAGAAGAAAAAGTCATTGAGGCCGCCAATGAGGCAAGCCGTGAGCACCCGATGCGCATCGTGGTGATTGCCGAGTCAGAAGCAGATGACAACGGCTCACCACGACTAGACGCCGAAATTCGAGTGGGTGGTGACGCCGGGGCCAGCGAAGTCGTGATTCTGCGTCCCCACGGCCAAGGAGAGAATTTCTTGCCAGGGCTGGTCAACGGTCTTTTGTTGCCAGACGCCCCCGTAGTGACGTGGTGGCCCAGTCAGTGTCCGGACTGTATGGCGGATTCGAATCTTGGACAGATGTCCCAAAGACGTATCCTCGACAGCTTGGAGATCGGGGGCGGCTATCAGGGACTCGCTCTCATCGCCAAGGGATACCGCCCGGGCGATACGGACCTTGCATGGTCGCGGGTCACCGGCTGGCGCACGCAGCTGGCGGCAACCCTCGATTATCTGGATATTGACCACCTCGAGGGTGCTCGTGTGGTCGGAATGGCAGACAATCCTTCGGCCATGTTGTTGGCGGGATGGCTGGGCTTAGCGTTGGGCCGAGACGTTCAACTGGACTCCACAGAGCACCGAGGGATTGGCGGAGTGAGTGAAGTGGCGTTAATCACTCCCGACGGCGAGGTGAAGCTGACCCGCCTCGATGAGCGCACAGTGACGCTGCATGTTCCCAACCAGCCCGATTTCAGTCTTTTCCTTCCTCGGCGACCGCTCGCGTCACTCCTGGCAGAAGAGCTTCGACGGTTGGGCCCCGACACGGTATACGGTGAGGTATTGCTCAACGGCATCAAATGGGTCCGCACTCACTAAAGCGCACCAGTCAAAGGAGAACTGTACAGTGAACAATCGACGGGTTGTCATTGCCAGCTCTCGGCAGGACTTGTCGACGCTGGTGGCGGATAAGTTCATCGTGCTAGCACTGAAAACGCTGCGTCGTCAGGAGACCTTCACCGTGGTGCTGACGGGTGGTTCTGTCGGCATCGAAACACTGGCCGACATTGCCTCTCACCCTAAAGCCTCGGAGGTGAATTGGTCGGCCGTTCACTTCTACTGGGGTGATGAACGCTTTGTCCCCGCCGCTCACGCTGACCGTAATGATTTCCAGGCACAAGAAGTCTTTCTGGAGCCGCTGGGCATTCCGAGTAACAATATTCATCGCTTTCCGAATTCCGACAAGGGTGATGTTGACTCCGCCGCGGAGGATTTTGAGCGCGCGCTTACCGCAGAGGGATCGTGGCCTGATTTTGACTTGGCGTTTGTGGGGATGGGCCCCGACGGTCACGTATTGAGTGTTTTCCCCGGTCGCGATGAAGCCCGTGAGAGTGAACCGGGCATACGTGCGGTACACGATTCCCCCAAACCTCCACCGGAGCGTCTCACGATGACGTTGCCACTGCTCAACAGGGCGACCCGAGTGTGGATGGTGGTAGCTGGCGCCGATAAAGCTGCCGCTTTGGGTCTTGCGCTGGCTGACGCGTCAGTGGCGGAAGTTCCCGCGTCGGGCGTGCGAGGAGTGCACTCGACCAAGATTTTTATCGATAATGATCTGGCCGTGGCCCTCCCGGCAGAACTACTCGGGACTGATCAGTTTTGGACGGCTGATGATGAGCGCGTAGATTACGTGCCGAAAGCCTTACGCTAGGCCTCTCTTTTTCCGCAACTTCTCCAACGCTTCGTCCAAGATGGCTGTCGCCTCTTTATCCGTGCGGCGTTCCTTCACATAGGCGAGGTGCGTCTTGTAGGGCTCGTTCACCGGAAGCTCGGGTGGATTGTCCTTGTCGCGCCCCGCGGGCAAGCCAGTGTGAGGGGAATCGATGATGTCGGGAATTTCTTCCGGGTCGACTTGGGCGGAAAAGTAACGAACGGTTTCGTTGCCCATTGCGTCCCAATACGAAACAGCAATGCGGTCGACGACCACGCCACGGTCTTGTTCGCCCATCGGGCCTGAGCCCACACGGGTCCCGCGAATCGCGCTACCACCTGAAGCCATGTACTACTCCTTACGGGCGCCCAAGGCGCCTGCCACTAAACGATGTCGAAACGGGTGAAGAGACCAAGTGCCACAATCGACGCCACCCACACCAGGGCGATCACAATGGTAATGCGATTGAGGTTGCGCTCGGCAACACCCGACGAACCCAGATTGGAGGTCACTCCCCCACCAAACATGTCAGAAAGTCCGCCACCGCGGCCTTTGTGCAACAAAATTGTCAGCGTCAACAGCAAACTGGTCAGCGCCAAAATGACCTGTACAACGACTTGGATTACCTGCACAAACACCACTCCTTGGGGACAACCCCGCTAGTTTAGACGCTTTTCTCTGCGATTAGTCGAGCGTGACGTGTTTCTCGAACTGGCAAATGGCTGCAAACTCTTCTACGTCCAAGCTTGCGCCACCCACCAAGGCTCCATCCACGTTGGCTCGTTTCATAAACCCAGCGATATTGGCGGCCTTGACGGAGCCTCCGTAGAGGATGCGCGTGCGGTCGGCTTGTTCGTCTCCGTGTGCGCCTCGGATGGTTTCACGAAGAATGGCGCACACATCCTCGGCCTGGTCGGCGGTCGCCGGAGTGCCACTCCCGATGGCCCACACAGGCTCGTAGGCGACGACGATTTCGGACTCAGCCGGAATGGCGGCGAGCACTGCGGCGAGCTGCTCGGTGGGAACCTTCGCCGCCCCCACCTTTTCCAAGTCTTCGGCAGTTTCCCCCACACAAATCACAGGGACAAGTTTGTGTCTTAGCGCTGCCTGCACTTTCGCGGTCACCACTTCGTCCGACTCGCCGTGGTCGGCTCGACGCTCGGAGTGGCCAATGATGACGTAGCGGGAAGCGAGTTGCGCCAAAAACGCGCCAGAAATGTCACCTGTGTGGGCGCCAGAATCGTAAGGACTCAGGTCTTGCGCGCCCAACTGGAAATCCAGATTGTCTGCAGAAATGAGTGTTTGGACGCTGCGCAAATCCGTAAAAGGAGGAAACACCGCCACATCAACATTCGAAGATTGAAAAGACTGGTCTTTCAGTGTCCACGCGAGCTTCTGCACGAAAGCAATAGCTTGCAAATGATCGAGATTCATCTTCCAGTTGCCCGCAATCAGTGCTTTACGAGTCGACGTGTTCTCTACCATCCAACGGCCTCCAACCCCGGCAGTGTTTTTCCTTCAAGAAACTCCAGACTGGCTCCTCCGCCGGTCGAGATGTGACCGAACTGGTCATCGTCGAATCCGAGCCGGCGAACGGCAGCGGCAGAGTCGCCACCCCCGACCACACTGAGCCCATCGACTTGTGTCAGCGCTTCGGCCACGGCGCGTGTCCCGGGAGAGAAAGCGTCAAACTCAAATACGCCCATTGGGCCATTCCAAAACACTGTGTGAGAGTTTCTGATTACCTCAGCGAAGGACTGTGCCGACTCCGGCCCGATATCCAGGCCCATTGCCTCGGCGCCAGCTGCACCTGTTTCCAACGCGTCGACTGGCAATACTTCGTGAGGCGCATCGGCCGAAAAGCCCTGAGCCATGACGATGTCGGAGGGGACGTGAATAGTGACGCCGCGCTCCTGAGCAGCAGCGAGGTAACCCTTGACGGTCTCAATCAGGTCTGCCTCGAGCAAGCTAGCTCCGGTTACGTGGCCCAGGGCTTGCAAAACGGTGAACACCATTCCCCCGCCGATGACCAAATGGTCGACGTGGGGAAGCAAGGAATCAATCACACCGAGCTTGTCTGAGACCTTCGAACCGCCCAACACGACGGTGTAGGGCCGCTCAGGACTTCCCGTGAGCTGTGAGAGCACAGCAACCTCGCGTTCAATCAGTCTCCCTGCGGCTGAGGGGCGCAGAGCTTCAAGCTCGACAACACTCGCCTGCGCGCGGTGCACGACACCAAAGCCGTCGCTCACGACCAGATCACACACGCTCGATAGTTCCTCGGCAAACTCTTCCCGCGCCGCCGCATCCCCCGACGTTTCTCGAGGGTCAAAGCGAAGGTTACCCACAATGAGAATGTCACCGGGGGCGAGAGAGGACACCGCTTCGGAGACCTCAGGTCCGGTGACGGCTTCCACACTGGAGACCGAACCCGACCACAGCTGCGAAAGCCGCCGCGCGACGGGTCGGAGGCTATAGCGCGCCTCAGGAGCACCTTTGGGGCGTCCCAAGTGGCTCATTGCCACGATTCGTGCGCCACCCTCTGCCAGCTCTTTTAGTGTCGGCAGAGCGGCGTGGATACGTCCGTCGTCGGTGATGGTCTCGCCATCGAGCGGGACGTTGAGGTCCAGTCGAACCCCTACAACCTTCCCGGTGAGGTCACCGAGACTCTCGAGTGTTCTCAGTGCCACTAGGACAGTGACAAGCCGATGTAGCCGGTGAGGTCTACCAAGCGGTTGGAGTAACCCCACTCGTTGTCATACCAGGAAGAAATCTTTACCTGATTGTCAATAACGCGAATAAGCCCGCCATCCACGATCGACGAGTAGGAGTCCCCCACGATGTCTGCGGAGACGATGGGCTCGTCGGTGTAGCGCAAAATACCCTTCAGGTCACCGCTGTCCGAAGCCTGGCGGTAGAGATCCTGCACCTGCTCCAGCGTCACCGATTGACCCGCTTCGACGGTGAGGTCGGTAATGGATCCGGTCGGGACCGGCACACGAAGGGCAAAGCCATCAAGCTTGCCTTTGAGCTCAGGAAGCACGAGGCCGATGGCTTTCGCAGCCCCAGTCGAGGTGGGAACGATGTTCAATCCAGCGGCCCGTGCACGGCGCAGGTCGGAATGCGGACCATCCTGCAGGTTTTGGTCGGCCGTGTAAGCGTGCACCGTGGTCATCAAACCACGCTCGATACCGAACGCGTCGTTGAAGACCTTCGCCATCGGCGCGAGACAGTTCGTCGTGCACGAAGCGTTGGAGATGATGTGGTGGTTGGCCGGGTCGTAATCGGTGTGATTCACACCCATCACCACAGTGACGTCTTCATCAGTCGCCGGGGCAGAAATGATGACCTTCTTTGCCCCCGCGTCGAGGTGAGCCTTGGCCTTTGCGGCATTGGTGAAGAAACCGGTTGATTCGATGACGATGTCGACACCGAGCTTGGCCCACGGCAATGCCGCAGGGTCACGCTCCGCGAGAACCTCAATCTTCTTGCCGCCCACCACCAGGTGGTTGCCCTCAACGCTCACTTCTTCGGAAAGACGTCCGCCAACCGAGTCATATTTGAGCAGGTGGGCAAGCGCAGCAGGGTCTGTCAGGTCATTGACGGCGACGATGTTGATGTCGGCGCCACTAGCGAGGTACGCGCGGAAAAAGCTTCGTCCGATACGGCCAAAACCGTTGATGGCAACAGTGACGGTCACTGGAGACTCCTGTGGGGTCGAGATGGTCAGAGAATCGAACCCGCAGGGCCTGGGTGACCCGGTTCGACTACCTAAGAGACTAGCATTGCGTTGCCGCTGGACTCGCGGGCTGCGTCAAACCGCGCGGCCACGTTTTCCCAGTTGACGATGTTCCAAAACGCCTTGACGTAATCCCCTTTGACGTTTTGGTAGTCGAGGTAAAAAGCGTGCTCCCACATGTCCAACTGGAGCACCGGCGTGGTTCCCTGCGCGGTGTTTGCTTGCTGGTCGAACAGCTGCTGGATGATCAGTTGCTTACCAATCGGATCCCACGAGCAGACTGCCCAGCCGCTCCCCTGGATGCCCATAGCGGCAGCAGTGAAGTGCGCCTGGAATCCCTCATAGGAGCCGAAGTATTCGTCAATTGCGCTGGCGATTTCGCCTTCGGGGGTAGCTGCCCCGTGGCCTTGAAGGTTCGTCCAGAAAATCGAGTGGTTGACGTGACCGCCCAGGTGAAAGGCGAGGTCTTTCTCCAACTTGTTAATGGCGCCGAGCTGCCCGCTCTCCCGAGCCTCCGCCATGGCAGCAAGTGCTCCATTGGCTCCGTCCACGTAGGCCTGGTGGTGCTTGCTGTGGTGAAGCTCCATGATTCGCGCCGAAATGTGAGGCTCGAGGGCGCTGTAGTCGTAGGGCAGTTCGGGAAGGCTGTAGGCAACCATGACATCTCCTCTGGGAACGGAACGGTTTCCAGTCTAAAAGGTGCTCGGTGATCTCAGCTGAGAGTGCGGCGAAAGGCCTAGAACGGTGCGTAGTCGCTCGGGACACTCGCCATGGTGTCGGGAACGCCCAAATTTTCGGCCTTCTTATCAGCCATCGCCAGTAGCCGTCGAATCCGCCCCGCTACAGCATCTTTGGTCAGTGGCGGGTCGGCATGGTGCCCCAGCTCATCCAACGAAGCGTCCCGGTGTTCCAGGCGCAGTTGCCCGGCGTAGAGCAGGTGGTCGGGCACCTCGTCGCCCAGTAGCTCGAGTGCGCGTTCCACCCGCGCACAGGCAGCAACAGCAGCCTGCGCGCTGCGTCGGAGGTTTGCGTCGTCGAAGTTCACCAGTCGATTCGCATTGGCGCGCACTTCGCGTTTGGCGCGGAGTTCTTCCCATAGACCCATCGCGTCGTTTGCGCCCATTTCACGCAAAAGTTGTGACATGGCGTCTGGTTCGCGGATGATCACCCGCTGAGCCATGCGAACTTCCCGTGCCTTCGCCGAGACTCCCAAACGCGCTGCGAGGCCCACCATCGCGATAGCGGCTTCCGCTGTGGGCGAGACGAGTTCAATGGCGGAGGACCGCCCGGGTTCACTCAGACTTCCCTTCGCCAAGAACGCCCCGCGCCAAATGGCGGCGACATCTTCAATTGGGCTCGTAGTGAGTCGGTTGGGCAGGCCCCGGACGGGACGCTGACGCATGTCAATCAGTCCCGTCTGACGGGCAAGAATCTCACCGCCTTTGCGCACGCGGACGATGTAGAGCGGGTGGGAGCGCTGTGCGGTGGGTTGCATCACAGCCGCATCGGTGGCGAATCCCAGAAGATCGCGTAGCTCGCGCCGCACCTTTTTGGCGGTCTCGAGATGATCTAGTTCGACCTCCACGGCGACCGCGCCAGAAATGCGATGAAGACCACCCGCAAAACGCAAAATAGAAGAGAGCTCCGCCAAACGAGTGGACTGTTTCTCTGGCGCTGCTGCAACCAGATCATTCTTTACTGCTGAGGTGAGCTCGTCCACCGCTCTAGCCTATTCGCGTCCGACGTCTCGGTGTTTCACTGATAGGCGCACATCTGACCAGCTGGAAATGGTCTTCTCCAGGTACTCCACTGTGGCCACTGACCGGTGTTTCCCTCCGGTGCAACCGACCGCCACGGTGGCAAAGCGTTTGTTCTCGATGAGATACCCGTCGATGACCTCGCGAAATGCCGCCAACTGTGCGGTGAGGAACCGAGACGCCCGCTCCTGGCCAAGCACATACTCAGAAACGGCCGGCTCCAATCCGGTGAGCTGGCGTAGTTCTGGTGACCAATAAGGGTTGGGCAAAAAACGCATATCCCAGACCATGTCCACGTCAGTGGGTAACCCGTATTTGAAACCAAAACTCATCAGGGTGAGAGACACGCCCGGCATTCGCTGGCCCGCGACGCGCTCACTAATAGTGTTTCCCAATTGGTGAACCGTCAAATCTGTGGTGTCCACGACAATGTCGGCTCGCTCGCGAATAGGACGCATGAGTTCGCGCTCATGCGCAATGCCGTCGGAGATGGTGCCTTCACCTTGAAGTGGATGGGGACGTCGGACCTGTTCGAATCGCCTCACCAAGACGTCGTCGGTAGCGTCGAGGAAAACGACGGTAACGTCAGCAGAATCTGCCAGGTCAAGGATGGCGTCGCGAGCAGAATCAAAAAATTGCCCACCTCGTGCGTCGACCACGCAGGCCACGCGATTCATGTCGTGTGCTGGGTCATCGGTGAGTTCTATCAATGGGCGCAACATCTGCGGGGGGAGGTTATCGACGACGTACCAGCCGTGGTCTTCCAGGGCGTTCGCAGCGGTCGATCGGCCGGCCCCAGACATTCCGGTCACAATCAGCACGTGCCGGCCGGGCTGTTTATCGGGTGTCATAGATCTCCTGGTGCGCGGTGTGTCAATCGTATCTCTCGTCGGGAAGGGGTCTGAGGAGTCATCGCAGAGCCGAATGGATTCTCTCTGCAAGCTCGCTTCCCACTCCGGGCACGGCGTGAAGATCGTCAATGGTGGCGGCCTTGATTGCCGAAACGGACCCGAAACTTTTCAACAGCCGCTTCGCGATCGCTTCCCCTACCCCAGGCACGTCAAGAAGTTGGCTGCGCAGGGACTTTTTGCGAGTGGTGCGTTGGTAGCTGATCGCCACTCGGTGCGCTTCGTCGCGCACCCTTTGCAGCAAGAAGAGAGCTTCGCTTGAGCGCGGCAGGACCAGAGGGAATTGGTCTCCGGGACGCCACACTTCTTCCAACCGTTTCGCAAGCCCACAAACCCCGATCTCGATTCCCGCGTCATTGAGGGCGCGTTGGGCGGCATTGACTTGCGGCAGACCTCCGTCAATCACGAAGAGGCCCGGCGGGTAGGCAAAGCTGTTCTTCTCCTTGGCACCTTCGTCGGCCTCGCGGGGTTCGGTGAGGCGCTTGAGGCGCCGCGAAACCACCTGATAGATCGCGTCAGTGTCATCTCGAGCGCCGTCCACCGCAAATTTCCGATAGTGCTCGCGTCGCGGAATGCCATCTTCAAACACCACCATGCTCGCGACTTGGTTTTCCCCACCCAAGTGGGACACGTCGAAGCACTCAATGCGGAGTGGAGCTTCATCAAGCCCGAGGTACTCTGCGAGCTCAGCCAACGCTGCCGATCGTGAGACGACATCGTTTTGGCGTTTGGAGAGGTAACCCTGAAGGGTTTGAGCGGCGTTAAGCCGAACGGTGTCGGCGAGTGTGGCGAGGTCTCCACGTTTCGCCACGCGTAACTCCACACTGCCTCGCTCCCCCGCGTCCTTGCGCTGTGTGCCCAGACGCTCTGCCCAGACGTCATCATTGCGAGGAAGCTCCGGCACGATGACCAGCTTGGCTGGCGGAAAGTGTTCGTCAAAACCGTCGCGCAAAATCAGTTCGACAAGTTCTGCACGGCTGGGCTTCTGATCGACGTCAACCACCCAACCACGGGCCTGCCGGATGCGTCCTCCGCGAATGCGGAAGACATGTGCCGCTGCGTGCAGCTCGTCGTGCGCGAGACCGAACACATCGGCGTCGATGGAGTCATCGAGAACCATCGTGTTTTTCACCAAGATGGTCTCAATTGCTTCGATGCGGTCGCGCAGCTTGGCCGCACGTTCAAAGTCGAGTCGCTCCGCAGCCTGCAACATTTCGTAGCGCAGGCCATCGAGCACACCGTCGTCTTTACCGTCCATGAAGCTGGCAAGCCCCAACGCGAGGGCCTTGTGGTCTGCTGGAGTAATCCGGTCGACGCAGGGAGCCGCACACTTGCCGATGTCACCTAACAGGCACGGCCGCTGTGCCTTCTTCGCCCGTGCGTAGACACCCTGGGTGCAGGAGCGGACAGGAAAAGCCCGCAAGAGGGTGGAGAGGGTGTCTTTCAGCGCCCACGAGTTCGCAAACGGCCCAAAGTACTTGGCCCCGGCGATGTCCTTGCGCCGCGAGAGGAACACGCGAGGAATCTCGTCTCCGACCGTCACCACGAGATAGGGGTAGGACTTGTCGTCGCGAAAGCGGATGTTGAAATCCGGTTGAAACTCTTTAATCCAGGCGTATTCCAGCTGAAGAGCTGCGCGTTCGGTCTGCACCACTGTCCAGTCCACTGAACGTGCGGTTTGCACCATCCGCCTAGTGCGCTCGATCAGGCCCTCCGGTGGGCCGAAGTAGGTGGTGAGCCTGTTTCGAAGGTTTTTGGCTTTGCCCACATAAATGACTTTGGAGCGCGAATCAATAAAGCGATACACGCCCGGCTGGGTCGGAATGTCAGCCGACCGCGGGCGCCAGGACGGACCTGCCACTAGGCGTTCTCCAGCTCCCTCAGGAATGCGCCAGTGTAGGAGGAGGCGTGCTTCGCAACGTCCGAGGGGGTCCCCTCGGTCACGAGTGTGCCGCCACCCGCTCCGCCGTCGGGGCCGAGGTCGATAATCCAGTCGGACGAGCGAATAACGTCGAGGTTGTGCTCGATGACGACAACCGTGTTGCCCTTGTCGACGAGCCCTTGGAGGACATCCAGAAGCTTTTTCACGTCGTGAAAGTGAAGCCCGGTCGTGGGCTCATCGAGGACGTAAATCGTTTTGCCAGTGGAACGCTTTTGAAGCTCGGTCGCGAGCTTCACCCGCTGGGCTTCACCGCCGGAGAGAGTGGTCGCTGACTGGCCCAATCGAACGTAGCCCAAGCCCACGTCGACGAGGGTTTTAAGGTAGCGGTGGATTCCACTGATCGGTTCGAAGAACTCGGTCGCTTCCTCAATGGGCATATTCAACACATCAGAAATCGTTTTGCCCTTGTAGTGCACCTGGAGTGTTTCACGGTTGTAGCGGGCGCCGTGACACACCTCGCAGGGGACATAGACGTCCGGGAGAAAGTTCATCTCGATGGTGATGGTGCCATCGCCGGCACAGTGTTCGCAGCGTCCGCCTTTGACGTTGAAGCTGAAGCGACCCTGCTGGTAGCCGCGTATTTTGGCTTCTTGGGTCTCGGCAAACAGGGCGCGAATCTTGTCGAACACCCCGGTGTAGGTGGCGGGGTTAGATCGTGGTGTGCGACCAATCGGAGCCTGGTCAACGTGCACAATCTTGTCCAAAAGCTCCACATTTTCAATGCGAGTGTGTTTACCCGGCACGTGCCGAGCCCTATTGAGGCGATTGGCCAAAGAGCGATAGAGAATGTCGTTGACTAGCGAGGACTTCCCCGACCCGCTCACCCCAGTAACAGCTGTCAACACGCCGAGCGGGAATGTCACGTCGATTTCTTTGAGATTGTTTTCCCTCGCGCCCACCACGGTGATGGTCCGCTGTGGGTCCACCGGACGCGGTGTGCGAGGGCTCACGACCGAGGTTTCGCCCGTCAAATACTGAGCGGTTATGGAGCCCTTAGCCTTGGCGATGGTCGAGACCGGCCCGGAGTGGACGATTTCGCCGCCGTGTTCTCCCGCGCCAGGACCAATATCCACCAGCCAGTCGGCTGTGCGAATGGTCTCCTCATCGTGTTCCACCACGATCAGCGTGTTTCCCAAATCGCGAAGGGTGACCAGGGTGTCAATCAGCCTCCGGTTATCGCGCTGGTGCAGCCCAATGCTGGGCTCATCCAGCACGTAGAGCACCCCTGTGAGCCCTGAGCCGATTTGTGTCGCCAGACGGATGCGCTGCGCTTCCCCGCCAGAGAGGCTTCCGGCGGCGCGGGACAGGGTGAGATACCCCAGCCCCACTTCGAGCAGGAAGTTAAGTCGAGACGTGATTTCGCGCAGGATGGGCGCCGCCACTTGGCTGTCGCGCTCAGAAATATCCAAACTGATGATGAACGCATAGGAATCGGCGAGGCTCATATCCGACACTTCGGAGATGGACTTGCCAGAGACCGTGATCGCCAGGACCTCGGGCTTTAGTCGCGCACCCTCGCAGGAAGCACAGGGCACTTCCCTCAGATATTCGGCATAGCGCTGCTTGGACCACTCGGAGTCGGTTTCGTGATACTTGCGCTCCAGGTAGGGCAATACTCCCTCAAAACCTGTCGAGTATTTGACATCTCGGCCATACCGGTTGCGCCACTTAACGACGACTTCGAAGTTGTTTCCGTGTAGAACCGCGTCGCGCACTTCTTCTTCAAGCTCCTGCCACGGAGTGTCCAGTGAGAAATCAAGGTCTTGGGACAGCCCCCCTAAGAGGTTTCGAAAGTAGCCATAGAGCCCCTTTCCCGACTGGGTCCAGGGCAAGATGGCACCTTCGGCAATGGACAACGCCGGGTCGCCGATGACCATGTCGGGGTCAACAGCCATCGAAAAGCCGAGGCCGGAGCAGCTCGGGCACGCACCAAAGGGTGAGTTGAAGGAAAAGGTTCGGGGTTCCACCTCGGTGAGCGCGACAGCGTGGCCCGAGGGACACGAGAGGTTTTCACTCATCAGCCGGATCGATTCGGGCCCGTCGCGGTCGACTAATTGAACCTTGATGGTGCCGTTGGAGAGGCCCAGTGCTGTTTCCAGGGAGTCAACCAGGCGACCCGCAATATCCGACCCAATCACCAGCCGGTCAATAACGACATCAATATCGTGTTTCTTGGTTTTGGCGAGTTTGGGTGGTGAGGAGAGTTGAATCAGTTCTCCGTCCACGACGGCGCGCGCGTAGCCAGAGGTCACCAGGCCCGCCATGAGGTCGACGAACTCTCCCTTTCGCTGACTCACCACGGGAGCGAGTATTTGAAAGCGCTCACCCTCGTCCATCGCCATAAGTGAGTCAGCCATTTGCTGAACGGTTTGGCGAACAATCGGCTCGCCACATTCGACACAGTGAGGTTGGCCGGTGCGCGCCCACAACAGCCTCAAATAGTCATGTATTTCGGTGATGGTGCCGACCGTCGATCGAGGATTTCTATTCGTCGACTTTTGGTCGATGGATACAGCAGGCGAGAGGCCTTCGATGAAATCGACATCTGGCCTGTCGACCTGCCCCAAGAACTGACGGGCATAGGCAGAGAGACTCTCGACGTAGCGACGCTGACCTTCGGCAAAGATCGTGTCAAAAGCTAGCGAGGATTTACCCGAGCCGGATAATCCGGTGAACACCACGAGTGAATCTCGCGGAATCGCGAGGTCTACGTCCTTGAGGTTATGAACCCGTGCCCCTTTGACAGTCAGCGTAGAACCGGAGGGCTTGGCGATGGGCACAGTTCATCCTACGAGCCGCACACTGACAGTCCCGTCAGCTCTTGTGGTGCTGAAGCAGCTCTCGCAACTCCCGTTTGACGTCGACAAGTTCGTCACGCAGCCGAGCCGCCAGCTCAAACTTCAACTCGGAAGACGCCTGCATCATCTGATCAGTGAGCTGGCGTATGAGCTCCGAGAGCTCCTGCTCCCCCGCGGCAACCCGGGATACGGGGGTGGAAGGCGCGCTGCTCTCGCCCACGAGCTCGTCACTATCGGCCTGTTCTCGAGCGAGCACGGCCGTAATGTCGCCAATCTTCTTGCGCAACGGCGTGGGGTCGATACCGTGTTCGATGTTGTAGGCGATCTGTTTCTCTCGACGCCGGTTCGTTTCCTCGATTGCTCTTGTCATCGAGTCAGTCATCGTGTTGGCATACATGTGAACTTCACCAGAAACATTTCGAGCCGCACGACCGATGGTTTGAATCAGGGAGGTTTGAGAGCGGAGGAAGCCCTCCTTGTCGGCGTCCAGAATCGCGACCAGAGACACCTCTGGAAGATCAAGACCCTCTCTCAAGAGGTTGATCCCCACCAGCACGTCAAAGACACCAGCACGCAATTCCGTGAGCAACTCGACGCGCTTGAGAGTGTCCACATCAGAGTGTAGGTAGCGCACCCTGACGCCTGCCTCATCAAAGTAATCGGTGAGGTCCTCAGCCATCTTCTTGGTGAGGGTGGTGACGAGGACCCGCTCGTTTTTCTTTGTGCGCAGTCGAATCTGCTCGAGAAGATCATCCACTTGCCCTGTGGCGGGCTTCACGATGACCTGAGGGTCGACCAAACCTGTTGGTCGGATGATTTGTTCGACAAACCCATCAGACCCGTCCTTTTCATAGCTGCCCGGTGTGGCAGAGAGATACATCCGCTGTCCGGTGCGCTCCAAAAACTCGTCAAACCGTAGCGGTCGGTTATCCATCGCACTGGGAAGTCGGAAACCGTGTTCCACCAGTGTGCGCTTGCGGGAGGCGTCGCCTTCAAACATCCCCCCGATTTGAGGAACGGTGACGTGGGACTCGTCGATCACGGTGAGAAAGTCGTCGGGGAAGTAATCCAACAGACAGTGCGGGGGCTCTCCCTGTTCACGTCCGTCGATGTGTCTGGAGTAGTTTTCGATGCCACTGCAGAAGCCCAGCTGCTCCATCATCTCTAGGTCATAGGTAGTGCGCATTTTGATGCGCTGTGCTTCGAGCAATTTGCCGTTCTTCTCAAACCACGTCACGCGTTCGTCCAGCTCGTCGCGAATCTGCCCAATCGCCCGCTTCATCGTCTCCGGCGAGGCGGCATAGTGGGTGGCGGGAAAGACCGAGACACTCTCGAGCTCCTTCAGCACCTCTCCCGTGAGCGGATGGAGCTGTGTGAGCGACTCGATTTCATCACCGAACATTTCGATACGAATCGCAAATTCCTCATAAACCGGAATGATCTCCACAGTGTCTCCACGAATGCGGAAGGTTCCTCTCAGAAACGCCACGTCGTTGCGCTGGTACTGCATGCCCACGAATGCTCGTGCCATCTCTTCGCGAGAAATTCGTTGTCCCACATGGAGCGCCAGCATGGCCTCGAGGTACTCCTCTGCCGCTCCCAGACCGTAGATGCAGGAGACCGTGGAGACGACGATGACGTCGCGCCGAGACAACAGTGAGTTCGTGGTGGAGTGACGCAGGCGCTCCACTTCGGCGTTGACGGTGGAGTCCTTTTCGATGAAGGTGTCCGTCTGTGGCACGTAGGCCTCTGGCTGGTAGTAGTCGTAGTAGGACACGAAATATTCCACCGCGTTGTGAGGAAAAAGCTCTCGTAATTCATTGGCGAACTGGGCGGCCAGTGTCTTGTTGTGGGCCATCACCAAAGTGGGACGCTGTAGTCGCTCAATCAGCCACGCGGTGGTCGCGGTTTTGCCCGTCCCGGTGGCACCCAGAAGTGTGACGTCTGTCTCCCCCGCACGAACCTTCGACTCCAGCTGATCAAGCGCTGCCGGCTGGTCCCCACTGGGGCGGTAATCACTCACCACCTCAAAGGGGCGCACCGTTCTCGTGGGTTCCACGCCCACATGCTAGTGAAGGATTAGGGGAAGCTCCGGGGAAGGCGTTCCACGTGCGGCCACACCGACCACAGGGCATCGGCTAGGGCCTGCGCAGACTTCTCAGTGTGTGCCTGGGACTGCGCCGAGTCGAGCACGCAATCGGCCGCTTCCAGACGCTGTTCATCATTTGCCTGGGCATCCACACGGGTGGTGGCTTCGGAGAGGTCCATGCCCCGATGCTCGACGAGACGCTGGATCCGCTCGTCGCGTGGGGTGTGTACCACCACGACGGCATCAAACTCGTCGCTTCGACCAGACTCAACCAGCAATGGAACGGCATACACCATGGGCACCTCAGGGTGTGCTTCCTCGTGAGCGCGAAACGCCTCGTGAGAGAGCCGGTGCACCTCGGGATGGACAATCTGGTTGAGACGCTCTCGTGCGTCATGATCGCCGAACACCTTTTGCCCGAGAGCGGCACGGTCAAGCTCCCCACCCTCAGTGAGGATTCCGGGGCCAAGCGCCTCCACAACTCGCGAGAGCCCCGGCGAGCCTGGTGCAACAGCATCCCGGGCGAGCACGTCGGCATCGACTATGGCGATGCCACGCTCCCGTAAAACGTCAGTGACGGTTGTCTTGCCTGCGGCGATACCGCCGGTCAGTGCGACAACCGTCACTGTCGTGGGGTTTCTAGTGGTGACTACTCGTCGCTAGAACCCTGGAGCTTTTCACGCAACGCAGCGAGGGATTCGTCATCGGCGAGGGTTCCCGCGGACTCCGGCTGCTCACCCACGCTCGAGGGAGCGTCCTCATCGGAACCCGACTCGGCTCCCTCCACGGGCACAATCACCAGAGCGTTCATCTCGGCGACCTGCTTCTTGTGGGCCTCCCAACGACTCTGAGCGGCCGCGTAGTTACGCTCCCACTCAGCACGCTGCTCGTCGAAGCCTTCCAGCCACTCGCCTGTCTCAGCGTTGAAGCCTTCGGGGTAGACGTAGTTGCCAGCCTCGTCGTACTCGCCGTGCATTCCGTAGAGTGCCGGGTCGAAGTTATCGCCCTCAGGGTCAACACCCTCATTGGCCTGCTTGAGCGAGAGCGAGATGCGGCGACGCTCAAGGTCGATGTCGATAATCTTCACGAAGACCTGCTGACCTGCAGAAACGATCTGCTCGGCGAGGTCGATGTGCTTGTCAGACAGTTCTGAGATGTGCACGAGGCCCTCGATACCGTCTGCGACACGGACGAACGCGCCGAAAGGCACCAACTTGGTGACGTTTCCGGGTGCGACCTGACCGATTGCGTGGGTGCGAGCAAACGCCTGCCACGGGTCTTCCTGAGTCGCTTTGAGCGAGAGGGAGACACGCTCGCGGTCCATGTCAACTTCGAGGACCTCGACGGTGACCTCTTGGCCCACCTCGACGACTTCGCTGGCGTGTTCGATGTGCTTCCAGCTGAGCTCAGAGACGTGGACGAGACCGTCTACGCCGCCCAGGTCAACGAATGCACCGAAGTTCACGATGGAGGACACGACACCCTTGCGGATCTGGCCCTTCTCCAGGTTGGTGAGGAACGAGCTGCGGGTTTCGCTCTGGCTCTGCTCGAGCAGGGCACGGCGCGAGAGCACCACGTTGTTGCGGTTCTTGTCGAGCTCGAGGATCTTCGCCTCAATTTCTTGCCCCAAGTAGGGGGTGAGGTCGCGCACGCGGCGCAGCTCAATCAGGGATGCGGGGAGGAAGCCACGCAGCCCAATGTCGACGATGAGGCCACCCTTGACGACCTCAATGACCTGTCCGGTTACGACGCCATCAGATTCCTTGACCTTCTCGACGTCACCCCAGGCGCGCTCGTACTGCGCGCGCTTCTTGGAGAGAATCAGGCGACCTTCTTTGTCTTCCTTCTGCAACACCAGAGCCTCAACCGGGTCACCGACGGTGACAACCTCGTTGGGGTCTACATCGTGCTTGATGGAGAGTTCGCGGGAGGGAATAACACCCTCGGTTTTGTATCCGACGTCGAGGAGAACCTCGTCGCGGTCGATTTTCACAACTGTTCCCTCGATGAGGTCACCGTCGTTGAAGAATTTCAGTGTCTTTTCGACCTCGGCCAGGAAGTCGTCGGCGCTGCCGATGTCGTTGATAGCTACTTGCTTCGGGCCTTTGGTCGCGGCGGGTGTCATACGGTTAATACTCCGTTGGGGTGTTCTACTCGGGGCATCCATGGGGTGTGGACGCCGTTGGACATGTCAAAGGCCGCCCGGCGGGCGACCCTTCAGTGTATCCCCCGGCGGGATGGGGCACAAACCCTAATGGGCCGCGTCGTCCCAGTTGGCGCCGAATCCGATCTGCACGTCTAGTGGCACCCGAAGTTCTGCCGCATGAGACATCTTGTCGACGACAAGGGCCTCGAGCGCCTCTCGCTCCCCTGGTGCCACTTCAAAAACGAGCTCGTCGTGCACCTGAAGCAACATTCGCGATCCGAGATTCTGCTGCTCCATCGCCTGCTGAACATGCAACATGGCCCGCTTGATGATGTCCGCCGCGGTGCCCTGCATGGGTGCGTTGAGGGCCGCCCGCTCTGCGGCTTCACGAGCGATGCGATTACTCGAGGAGAGTTCAGGGAAGGGCCTGCGTCGTCCGAAGAGCGTTTCCGTGTAGCCCACCTTTCGCGCCTGCTCGACCACGTCTCGCAGATAGTCGCGGACTTTTCCAAAACGGGAGAAGTAGTCGGACATCAGGTTCTTGGCTTCGCTCGGCTCGATTCCCAGTTGTCTGGCCAGGCCATAGGCGGAGAGTCCATAGGCAAGGCCGTAACTCATCGCTTTCACCTTCGTGCGCTGCTCAGCTGTTACCTCTTCCGGGGGGACCTCGAAGACCTGAGAGCCTACGTACTGGTGGAGGTCCTCTCCACGGTGAAAGGCGTCAATGAGCGCCTCATCCTCGGAGAAATGCGCCATGATTCGCATTTCGATTTGGGAGTAGTCGGCGGTGAGGAGTCCCTCGTAGGCTTTGTCGGCGACGAAGGTGCGGCGAATGTCGTGGCCGACGGAGGTTCGGGCGGGAATATTTTGGAGGTTGGGGTCGAGCGAGGACAGGCGTCCCGTGCTCGTACCGGTCTGGTCGAACGTCGTGTGGAGTCGGCCGTCCTCCCCCACAGCCTTGCGCAATCCCTCGACAATTTGGCGCAACTTCGCCGAGTCTCGATGCCCCATCAGAGCGTCGAGGAACGGGTGCGGATTCGATTGCTGCAAATCGGTCAACGCTTGCTGATCTGTGGAATAGCCGGTCTTAGTTTGTCGGGTTTTCGGCATATTCAGCTCGCCAAACAGGACCGTTTGGAGTTGCTTGGGTGAGCCCAAGTTCACTTCATGTCCGATTGCCGCAAACGCTGCGGCTTGGAACTGAGCTTCCTGCTTTTCCAGCGCCGACTGGAGCGCATTAAGCGCGGCGGTATCTGAGGCGATTCCCGTGTGTTCGAGCTGAAACAGTAGCGGGAGCAAAGGCAGCTCAATCTCGGTAAGCACACTTTGTTGAGTGGCGGGAAGGGACTCCCACACCCTCGGGTACACCCGGTGGAGCCACCATGACTGTTGCGCTAGGGCTGGGTCGTTATCGGCCGGGATCAATGCCCCATCCGTCGCGATGGTCTCGGCAAGATGAGATTCGACGATGTCGGCGAGGCTGTCGACCTTGCGTCCAGGGTGTTCCAGCCAGCGGGCGAGACGCAGACAACCCGCAATATGTGGAAGCGGCCACGAATGCGCGGAGAGGAGGTGGCAATCGGCCTTGCCCTGGATGCTCCACCACTCACGTAGCGTGTCCGCAAACGCCTCTTTGAGCGGGTCTGCGTCAGCACTTCCGGGGGTGTCAGTCACCACCACGCAATCGAGGCCGTCTGAAAGAGCCACGTGAAGCCCGCTGGGGGTGTTTAGGGGCACAAACGAGAGACGACCCGGGTGTTGGCGTAGCCAACCCGCGAGTTCCTCATCGACGAGGACCCGAGGGGAAGGAGCTTCCACTTCACTGGCCGAGGCTGGGGCTCCAGCGGAGTCGCCCGCCAAAGCAAGCACCCTCTCGGTGAGGGTGCGGAAGCGCAGCTTCCCGAAGACCTCAGTGACAGCCTCGCGGTCAATCGGCGCCCGATGGAGATCGTGGACGCCGTAAGGCAGGTCAACGCTTGTTACGAGCGCGTTGAGCTCGCGATTTCGAACGGCACGGTCCTTTTGATCGCGCAGGTTCTGCCCCACCACCCCGCCGATTTCGTCGGCGTGGGCCAACACTTCATCCAGGGAACCGTATTGGGTGATCCACTTGACCGCGGTCTTCTCCCCCACCTTGTCGATTCCAATGAGGTTGTCGGAGGTTTCCCCCACCAAGGCGGCTACGTCGGGGTAGCGTTCGGGTGGAATACCGTAGCGCTCCTCCACTGCTTCTGGGGTGTAGCGCTTCAGCTCGCTCACCCCGCGCGCACTCGGGTACAAGACTGTGACACGGTCGTTCACCAACTGGAACGTGTCTCGGTCTCCTGAAACAACTAAGACGTCAAAGTTCTCCTCGGCTCCTTGGCGGGCGAGCGTCGCGATGATGTCGTCCGCCTCGTAGTCCTCTTTGGTGAGGGTGATGACGCCCATGGCGTGAAGGGCGTCTTGGAGGAGCGGCACCTGCCCGATGAACTCGGGCGGCGTCTCACCCCGGGTGCCCTTGTACTCGGGGTAGATCCGTGTTCGAAACGAGAACCGCGACACGTCAAACGCCACGGCGAGGTGTGTGGGGTTTTCGTTCTTGAGAAGGCTCAGAAGCATGGAGAGAAAGCCGTGGATGGCGTTGGTGTGCTGACCCTCGGGGGTAACAAAACTGTCGACTGGCAACGCGTAGAAGGCCCGAAATGCCAACGAATGCCCGTCGACGAGCATCAGAGTAGGCTGACCATCGTCTGTCACAGTGACCAGCCTAACCAATGGACTTCATCAGCCGAGGAGAAGCCGTGACCACCTTTCCCGACGATTTGGACCCCGAACTCATCGCGCGACTCATCGACACGCGAGGGGGTCAACTGGTGCAGAGAATGGGTATCGAGTTTCAGAAGCTCACCGCCGAAGAGTCGATTGCGATGATGCCAGTTGAGGGAAACCGTCAGGTCATCGGCCTGCTGCACGGCGGTGCGCATGTCGTCCTGGGTGAATCACTCGGCTCTCTTTCGTCGGCCATTCATGCAGGGCCCGGGCGAATTGCCGTGGGCATCGAAATTAACGCCACACATTCCCGCTCCGTCTCAGAGGGTGTGGTGACCGGTACGTGTCATGCTTTGGTGTTGGGCCGAACCCTGTGCACTCACGAGATTGTGATGACAGACGAGCAGGGACGACGCCTCTCCACCGTTCGTATGACGAACTACCTTAAAGACGCGCCGAGAGACTAAAACTCAGGGTAGTCTGACTTCTCCGCGAGTTGGTCGATCACAGTCTGAGCGACCTCGCGCATAGTGAGGCGGCGATCCATTGACGCCTTTTGAATCCAGCGAAACGCCTCGGGTTCGGTGAGGCCCATAGTGTTATTCAAGATTCCTTTGGCACGATCGAGAATCTTGCGCGTTTCCAGGCGCTCTGCCAAATCGGCAACCTCGTCTGAAAGCGCAGTGAGTTGGGCGTATCGGCTAAGGGCAATCTCGATGGCGGGAATGAGATCGGTCGGACCAAATGGCTTGACGACGTACGCCAACGCACCCGCTTCGCTAGCTCTCTCGACGAGTTCCTGCTGACTAAAGGCGGTGAGAAGCACCACAGGCGCTAGTTGCTCCTTATTGATGATTTCTGCGGCGCTGATGCCATCGAGCAGTGGCATTTTCACGTCCATCACGACCAGATCGGGCCGAAGTTCACGCACCAACTGAACAGCCTTCTCGCCATCTGCCGCCTCACCCACCACGGTGAAGCCGTGGTCGCGCAGGGTTTCGGTGACATCGAGGCGAATGAGTGATTCGTCTTCTGCGACGACAACGGTGCGTTCTTTGGGACGAGATTCTTGGTCTGACACGGCTCGAGCCTACGATATCGTTCTAGGGTCACTGCTGTGACAAGCCGGAGTGGCGGAATGGCAGACGCGGAGCACTCAAAATGCTTTGTCCGAAAGGGCGTGTGGGTTCAAATCCCACCTCCGGCACCGTCGATTTACTTGTTCTGCCAGGCGGGCGCCACCCCGTCTGAGGCGTGCCCGACGACGTGCACGCGCATGTCGTTAGTGCTTCCCGGCACTCCGGGAGGGGAACCAGAAATAACTACGACCTTGTCCCCGTCTTTGGCCAGGCCCTGACCCATCAGGTACTCATCAACCTGGTGATACATCTCGTCAGTGTGTTGGACTCGATCAACGAGCGCCGACTTGATTCCCCACGTCAGCGACATGCGACGTCGGATGGCGTCATCAGGGGTGAACGCGATCATGGGAATGAGTGAGCGTAAACGAGACATCCTTCGTGCGGAATCCCCCGACTCTGTGAAAATGCAGATGAACTTCGCCTCGACGAACTCGGCCACTTCCACCGCGGCCAAGGTAATGGCGCCACCCTGCGTGCGTGGCTTGGTCCCAAGCGGCGGAATGCGATCTGCTCCGCGCTCCTCTGTCGACTCCAGAATCCTCGCCATAATCTGCACGGTTTCAATGGGATACTGCCCCACACTGGTTTCACCACTGAGCATGACGGCGTCCGCGCCATCTAACACTGCGTTGGCGACGTCGGACACCTCAGCCCGTGTCGGCACGGGGCTGGAGATCATCGACTCGAGCATTTGAGTCGCCACGATTACGGGCTTTGCCCACCGACGGGCGTACTCGACGGCCTTCTTTTGAACAATGGGAACCTGCTCTGGCGGAAGCTCAACGCCGAGATCCCCGCGGGCCACCATGATGCCGTCAAACGCGTCCACGATTTCTTCGAGAGCTTCCACGGCCTGAGGCTTTTCGATTTTGGCGATGACCGGTTTGGAGATGCCCTCTTCGGCCATGATTTCCCGCACACGGTCAACGTCCGACGCGTTGCGCACAAAACTTAGAGCGATGTAGTCCACGCCCAGCTTCAGTGCCCAGCGAAGGTCATCCTCGTCCTTCTCTGAGAGTGCAGGCACCGACACCGCCACACCAGGAAGGTTGATGCCCTTGTTGTTCGAGACCATGCCGCCCACGATGACCTTCGTTGTCACCGACGTAGCGTCTTTTAAGACGACCTCGAGTCGAACTTTTCCGTCATCAACCAGCAAGGTGTCCCCCGGCGCGACATCGCCCACCAGGCCCTTGTAGGTGGTTCCGACAAGCTCCTTGGTGCCGGGAGTGTCCTCGACGGTGATCGTGAAAAGGTCGCCTGGTTCAAGGCGGTGCGGGCCATCAGCGAAGCGCTCGAGACGGATCTTGGGGCCCTGTAAGTCGGCGAGGATACCGACAGGGAGCCCCGTGTCCGCCGCTGCACGCTGCAGATTCGAGAAGACCTCTTGGTGCACGTCATAGCTGCCGTGGGACATATTGAGGCGCGCAATGTTCACGCCCGCTTCTAAGACGGCACGAATCTGTTCGTAGGAACTGCAGGCAGGGCCCATGGTGGCGACAATTTTCGCGCGGCGCATGACGATCTCCGAAGGGATTAGAAGCGAATGACGGCGGTACTAAGCCTAGATTGATATTGGCTGGTCAGACGCACGCACCGGAGCTGGCAGATCGGTGTGCCCCTGAAGAAACCGGTCGACCTCCGCCGCCACGGCACGTCCTTCCGCAATCGCCCACACGATCAGCGACGCCCCGCGTCCCGCATCCCCTGCGACGAACACGCCGGGGACCGACGTCGCGTAGTCTTCGGAGCGCTTGAGGTTTCCCCGCCCGTCTGCCCCGACGCCGATTTGAGCGTGAAGGTCACTAAAGTCTGGACCGGTGTAGCCCAACGACAGCAACACCAAATCGGCGGGGATGATGTGCTCGGTGCCAGGTTTCGGGAAACGCCCACCGTCTCGATACTCGGTCTCGGCCACCTTCAACCCGGTGACCTCCCCCGCTGCATTGCCGACGAATTCGACCGTGGAGGCAAGATAGATTCGCTCGCCACCCTCTTCGTGGGCACTTTGCACTTCGAACACTGTCGGATCCATGGGCCACGGCTGGTTCTCAGGTCTCCCCTGGGGAGGCTGATATCCGATCGCTAAGGTTGTCACGCTTGCCGCGCGCTGACGGTGCGCTGTTCCGATGCAGTCAGCACCCGTGTCGCCGCCACCCAGAATGACTACGTGTTTGCCTTCTGCGGTGATTTGACCATCGACGCTGCCTCCCGCTTGCACGCGGTTGGAGGGTACGAGGTAGTCCATCGCGAAATGGATCCCCATAAGGTCGCGACCCGGAATGGGCAAGTCGCGGGGTTTAGGAGCACCGGTCGCCAAGACAACGGCGTCATAGCGCTCAATGAGTTCCGGCCAAGTGATGTCGACACCGATGTTCACACCGGCGCGGAAACGCGTGCCCTCTGCCTGCATTTGAGCAAGCCGCTGGTCGATGTGATGTTTTTCCATCTTGAAGTCGGGAATGCCATAGCGCAGGAGACCGCCAATGCGGTCGTCACGTTCGAAGACCGCCACGGTGTGACCCACGCGGGTGAGTTGCTGGGCGGCCGCGAGCCCGGCGGGTCCACTTCCGACGACGGCAACAGTTTTGTCGGTGACGCGTGAGGGGGGCAGTGGGGTGACCCATCCGTTCGCCCAGGCTTGCTCGATGATCGACGCCTCTACCTGCTTGATGGTCACTGCCGGCTGGTTGATTCCGAGAACACAGGCGGACTCACACGGAGCCGGGCAGAGCTTGCCGGTGAATTCCGGGAAATTGTTGGTCTCATGGAGTCGCTCAATTGCCCCGCGCCCGTCCCCGCGACGCACCAGGTCATTCCACTCCGGAATGAGGTTGCCCAATGGGCAACCGTGATGGCAGAACGGCACGCCACAATCCATGCAGCGGCCGGCTTGGCGTTTCAATACCTCGGGGTCACGGGGCCCATACACCTCGCGCCAGTCACCGATGCGAACTTCTACTGGCCTCCTCGGTGGAAGTTCTCTCTCGGTCGTCTCCAGAAAACCACGGGGGTTAGCCACCGGTCACCTCCAGGATCTTGTTCCACACTTCTTCACCGTCCGGATCGAGACCTTGCTCGACCGCCTGGTTGCGAGTGTTCAACACGGCTTTGTAATCACGGGGCGTCAGCATCACAAAGTCGTCTAAAGCCGTCTCGCCGAGCTCCAGAAGGCGCTTGGCCAGGGGTGATTCTGTCTCTTCCACGTGACGCTGCAGGAGGTCGCGCACGATTTCTCGACCCGAGGAATCGAGAGGGCTGATTTCAATCTCGCCACTTCGCAGTGCTTCGCGGTTCACGCGCTCCGAGCGCAGGCGATAGATGTATGCGGTGCCGCCCGACATTCCCGCGGCCACGTTCCGGCCCGTCTCCCCCAAAATGACCGCCAAGCCGCCGGTCATGTATTCCAGCGCGTGGTCACCGGCACCCTCCACCACAGCGGTCGCGCCGGAGTTGCGGACGAGGAATCGCTCGCCCACGACGCCGTTGATGAACATCGTTCCTGAGGTGGCGCCGTAGCCAATGACGTTTCCAGCAATGACGTTTCGTTCGGGGGCATACACAGAACCGGGTGCCGGCTTAATCACAACCTGACCGCCCGATAGGCCTTTACCGACGTAGTCGTTTGCGTCTCCCAAGAGGCGAAGCGTGATTCCGCCTGGCATGAAAGCGCCGAGCGACTGGCCTGCTGTTCCCTGCAGGGTGATGTCGATCGTGCCACTCGCCAAGCCATCTTCACCGTGTTGAAGGGTGACGTTGTGCCCCAACATCGTCCCGACGGCCCGCTCGGTGTTGCGGATAGGCAACTCGATGGAAACCGCTTCTCCCGACCGCAATGCCGGCTCCACGAGGTCCATGAGTTGGTTGTCGAAATGTTCCGCCAGTTCGTGGTCCTGTCCCTCGCGCCGGCCGGTCGCAACACCTGGACGCAGCGCGTCGGTAGACAGGATCGGTTCGAGTTCCAGCCCCTCGGACTTCCAGTGACTCACGGCTTTGTCTACGTCGAGAAGATGTGCCTGGCCAATCGCCTCGTCGAGGCTCCGGAAACCCAGCTGTGCGAGGTACTCACGCACTTCTTCCGCGATGAATTCGAAGAAAGTTTGCACAAACTCCGGTTGCCCCGTGAAGCGTTTGCGCAATTCTGGATTCTGGGTGGCCACACCCACCGGGCAAGTGTCAAGGTGACATACGCGCATCAAGATACAGCCGGAAACCACCATTGGGGCGGTCGCAAAACCATAGCCTTCTGCTCCAAGAAGTGCGGCAATGATGACGTCTCGACCCGTCTTCATCTGCCCGTCGACCTGGAGACTCACTCGCCCACGCATGTTGTTGAGCATCAGCGTCTGCTGGGCCTCAGCCAACCCGATTTCCCAGGGGGTTCCAGCGTGTTTGAGCGAGTTCAGGGGGCTTGCCCCAGTTCCTCCGTCGTGTCCGGAGACCAAGATCACGTCGGCTTTTGCCTTGGCGACACCGGCAGCGACCGCACCGATACCCGACTGGCTCACCAACTTCACGTGGATGTTCGCGGAGGGGTTTGCCCGCTTGAGGTCAAAAATCAGCTGCTTGAGGTCTTCGATGGAATAGATGTCGTGGTGTGGCGGTGGCGAAATAAGCCCCACACCGGGCGTGCCGTGACGCAGGCGGGCAATCCACGGATAGACCTTGTTCGCCGGTAGCTGACCACCCTCACCGGGCTTCGCGCCTTGCGCCATCTTGATTTGGATGTCGGTGGCGTGGGTGAGGTACAAACTGGTCACGCCGAAACGGCCTGAAGCAACTTGCTTGATCCGACTGCGTTTCTCGGGGTCTAGCAGCCTCTCCGGAGACTCTCCCCCTTCACCGGTGTTGCTCAGCCCGCCAATACGGTTCATCGCCACGGCGAGTGTCTCGTGCATCTCCGGACTAATCGCGCCCATGCTCATCGCGCCCGAGTTGAAGCGCTTCAGAATTGCCTCAACGGGTTCCACCTCATCAATCGAGATGGGCGTGCGGTCTTCTGTGCGCAAGCGGAACAGTCCGCGCAGCGTCATCAGCTCTTCGGTTTGATCATCGACCGTCTTGGTGTACTTGCGGAAAATGTCAAAGCGCTTCTGCCGGGTGGCATGTTGCAGCAAGAAGACGGTTTCGGGATTGAACAGGTGGGGCGGGCCTTCACGACGCCACTGATATTCCCCACCAACCGGGAGGCGCTCGTGAGGTTTGGCGTTGATTTCCGCCGGGTAGGCCAGCTCGTGGCGTTGACGGTTCTCTTCTTCGATGATTTCAAGGCCAACTCCACCCAGGATGCTGGTGGTCCCGGTGAAGTACTGGTCAATCAGTTCCTGAGACAGACCCACGGCCTCGAAAGCCTGGGCACCGGCGTAGCTGGCAACTGTGGAAATACCCATCTTGCTCATGATTTTGAGCACGCCTTTACCCAGCGCCGTGATGACGTTCCTCACGGCCTTTTCTGGCTCGATTCCGACGATGTCGCCATTACGGGCAAGCTGTTCCACGGTTTCCATCGCCAAGTAGGGGTTGAGCGCCGAGGCGCCGAAACCGATCAGAAGCGCCGCGTGGTGAACCTCGCGAACATCTCCGGCTTCAACGACGAGACCGACCCGCATTCTCTTGTGACCGCGGATCAGGTGGTGATGGATGGCGGAGAGCAGCAGCAGTGACGGGATGGGAGCGAGGTCGACGGTGCTGTGGCGGTCGCTCACAATCAGGAAACGAGCCCCCTTATCGACGGCCATGTCCGCTTCGCGACACAATTCAGCCAGCCTCTCACGGAGCCCCTCGTGCCCCCGGTTCACCGGATAAAGACCCGAAAGCGTGTGGGTGGCAGCGGTTCCGTTGGGGTGACGCAGATGGCCAATTTTTGCCAGTTCGTCATTGTCAATGACCGGGAACTCTAAAACAACCTGATGAGCGTGATCACGACCTGCTTCGAGCAGGTTTCCCTCCGGGCCCAATCCCGTCGTCATGGAGGTCACGACCTGCTCTCGAATGGAGTCGAGCGGAGGGTTCGTGACCTGTGCGAACTGTTGTGCGAAATAGTCAAAAAGAAGACGCGGACGCTCAGAAATCGCCGCGATGGGCGTGTCCGAACCCATAGCCCCCAGCGGCTCGGCGCCGGTCTGCCCCATCGGAGTGAGCAGGATACGAATTTCCTCCTCGGTGTATCCGAAAGTGCGCTGACGGCGGTTGATCGACTGCGGGGTAGCGATAATGTGCTCGCGCTCGGGCAGCTTTTCGAGGTGAATTTCGGCCTCACGAACCCACTCACCCCAGGGCTCCATGTGCGCGAGAGAGGACTTGAGCTCCTCATCCTCGATGATGCGCCCTTCCACTGTGTCGGCAAGAAGCATCGAACCGGGACGCAGTCGACCCTTTCTCACCACAGTCGCGGGGTCGACATCTAGCACGCCGATCTCGCTGCCCAAAATGATCAGACCGTCGCTGGTAATCACGAAGCGCCCGGGGCGAAGACCGTTTCGGTCGAGCGTTGCCCCCACCAAGGAACCATCGGTGAAGACCAAGGCAGCAGGGCCGTCCCACGGCTCCATCATCCGGGAGTGGTACTCGTAGAAGTCTTTGACCGCGGGGTCCATGTCGAGTTGGTTTTCCCACGCTTCGGGAACGAGCATCATGATGGCGTGGGGCAGTGAGCGCCCCGCAAGTTCCAGCAGTTCGACCACTTCATCCAGCGACGCTGAATCGCTGGCACCTTCGGTCACGATCGGAAAGAGTGGGCGAAGGTCACCTAAAGCTGGGGAAGAGAGCTGTGATTGGCGGGCGTGCATCCAGTTGCGGTTTGCCCGGATGGTGTTGATCTCGCCGTTGTGAGCGAGCATCCTGAAAGGCTGAGCCAGAGGCCACGAGGGGAACGTGTTCGTGGAATAGCGCGAGTGTACGAGAGCCAGGGTGGATTCGAAACGTTCGTCCGAGAGGTCGGGGTAGAACGGCTCAAGCTGCAGGGTCGTGACCATCCCCTTGTAGACCATGGTTCGGGCGGAGAGGGAGGGGAAATACAGTCCAAGTTCTCTCTCGGCGCGCTTACGCAGACGGAACGTCAAGCGGTCAAGGTCGATACCGGCGAGCCCCTTTCCGTCATCTCCCCTGGCGTGTGAACGGATGAAAAGTTGCTCAAACCCGGGCATGGTTTCGCGAGCGAGCTCACCAATTTCTTCCTCCCGCATGGGCACGATGCGCCAACCGAGGACTTCTAAGCCCTCTTCTCTCGCGATGCAGTCGACCGCGCGCTTTTCCGCGATGCGTTCTGCCTCATCAGCTGAGAGAAAACCCATACCGACGGCGTAACGACCCTTGTCGGGCAGATCAAAAGACACTTCCTCCCGGAAGAAGCGGTCGGGAATCTGGGTGATGATTCCTGCTCCGTCACCGGTGCCCGCGTCAGAGCCGACCGCACCGCGGTGCTCGAGATTGCGCAACGCACGCAATGCGCCATCGACGATGTCGTGGCCGGGCGTTCCGCGCAAGGTTGCCACCATCGCCAGGCCACAGGCGTCGCGCTCGTAGGCAGCGTTGTATAGCCCGGTGGGTGCCGGAAAAGCAGAGTGGCGCTCGAAGGGACCCTTCATAGTCATCATCACCGTCCTCGGAGAGTTCGTCGGCGGGGACAACATTGGCCCGGCGGTTAGGGAAAAGCGGCGTCTCTAAGAAGACGCTTTCGAGGAACCAGGCCTGTCGCTTGTGGCGGCGGTTGCCTTTTCGTTGTCCTCGTCTGACTCACGATCGTCGAGCCAATAACGGTCTTCGGAGTCTATCGTAACCGGGGGATCCCACTCTTTTCCAGGGTGGTATACCGAGGGTTCCAGGCCCGGGTGGCGACGCTTTTGGTTCCACAGCAGAAACAGGCCGATCAGGATGCCCGCGATTGATGCCCACTGGTTGGAACGCAGCCCAAAGATAACCTCCGCAACATCCAGCCGAAGCGTTTCGAGGAAGAACCGACCGACGCCGTACCAAATGAGATACAGCGCAAAGACCCGGCCCCATTGCAGGCTGAAGCGCTTGGCCAGGGCGATGATGATCATTGCGCCGAGCAGGTTCCACCACATTTCGTAGAGGAAGGTGGGGTGAAAAAGCGTGTCGACAGGAAGGCCAACCGGAATCGCACGGTTTCCCGGATCAATCTCGAGGCCCCACGGGAGGTTCGTCGGTGCACCAAAGAGTTCCTGGTTGAAGTAGTTGCCCATGCGCCCAATGCCTTGTGCGACGAGCAGACCCGGTGCCAAGGCATCGGCGAAAGACCAGAACCTGAGGCCCGCGATGCGCGCCCCAATAAACGCTCCGATGCCCCCGCCCACGAGGGCGCCGAAAATAGCCAGGCCCCCCTCCCAGACGTAGAAGATGCGTATGAGATCCGCTCCGGGGAAGAAATAGTCAGCCGGGTGAGTGATCACGTGGAAGAGTCGACCGCCCAAAATGCCCAGTGGAACCGCCCACAAGGCGATGTCAATAACCACCCACGGCTCAGCTCCTCGGGCGGTGAGCCGGCGGTTAGTGAGCCACACCGCTACCGCGATTCCGGTGAGGATAAAGAGCGCGTATGCGTTAATGCTGAGGTTGAGGGAGAACCACTCCAGCCCGAGACTGCGCAACCAGCTACCAATGTTGAAGGAGCGCCATTCCGCTGGCGGGCTGGGGAGACTAGCGAACTGCATGCACGGTCCTTCTTTCAAACATTGACTGCGCCCAGGCTACCGGGCGGAAAGTTAGTGGCGATGTACGAGGGAATGGGCGAGCTCACGAAGCTCCTCCACTCCCCCATGGTCAAGAGCTTTCACGAGGGCAGATCCCACAATCGCACCGTCGGCGTAGCTGAGGACGTCGGTGACCTGCTCGGGCGTCGAAATACCCAGACCTACGCAGATGCGTTGTGCACCCTGAGCGCGCAATCGAGCCACGAGCGACTTGGCCGCCTCATCAACGTCTTCCCTCGCGCCGGTAATGCCCATGGTGGAGACGGCGTAGACGAATCCCTCTGACGCGTCAGCGGCGGCTTTCAGCCTCTCGTCGCTCGAGGAGGGGGCCGCGAGAAAGACCCGCTCAGCCCCCAGCTTGCTCGACGCCTCTAGCCATTCTGATGCTTCGTCCGGGATCAGGTCAGGGGTGATGAGCCCTGTCGCACCCGCGTCGAGCAGTTCGGTCGTGAATTGTGAGGTGCCGTACTGCAGCACGGGATTCCAATAGGTCATCACCACCAGGGGCGTGTCATTGCCCTGGGCAATCTCGCGCACCGCGCCGAACGTGTCGCGCAGTCGAAATCCTGCCTCGAGCGCAGTTTGGGTGGCGCGGGCGATGACCGGTCCGTCCATGACCGGGTCGCTGTAAGGGATACCGAGCTCGACGGCGTCGAATCCTTCCTGGACGAGAACCTTTGCCGCTTCCACGCTGGCAGAAAGCGTCGGAAAGCCCAGCGGGAGGTAGCCGATTACCACTCCCCGGCCTTCAGCGCGGGCAGCATCGATGCGTTGAGTGAGTGTGGTTCGACTCACGCCTACGCACCCAAGAGGTTGAAGTAACGACCCGCGGTTTCCATGTCTTTATCTCCGCGACCGCTGAGGTTCACCAAGATGGTGGCGTCAGGTCCCAGCTCTTGGCCAAGTTTTTCGGTACCGGCCAGGCCGTGGGCCGTCTCAATCGCGGGAATGATGCCTTCGCTGTGAGAGAGCCGGCGCAGAGCCTGCATGGCCTCATCGTCGGTCACGGCACGATACTCGGTTCTGCCAATGGACTGCAGCCACGCGTGCTCGGGCCCCACCCCGGGGTAGTCAAGCCCGGCAGAGATGGAATGGGACTCGATTGTTTGACCGTCTTCGTCTTGCAACACCAGTGATTTCGCCCCGTGCAAAACGCCGATACGTCCCTTGCCCAGCGTCGCCGCATGGTGGGGTGTTTCAACACCGTCGCCTCCTGCTTCGAATCCGACCAGTCGGACGTCAGCGTCGTCGAGGAAGGCGTGAAAAATTCCCATCGCGTTGGATCCTCCACCGATACACGCGGTCACAGCGGTGGGCAGAGCACCCGTCAACTCCAGCATTTGTGCGCGAGCTTCCGTTCCGATGACCGAATGGAAATCGCGCACCATCGCCGGGAACGGGTGCGGACCAGCGACGGTGCCTAAGAGGTAGTGGGTGTTTTCGACGTTGGCCACCCAATCCCTCATGGCGTCGTTGATGGCGTCTTTGAGCGTGCGAGAGCCGGTTTTCACAGCAACTACTTCAGCACCCAGTAGGCGCATACGTGCGACGTTCAGCGCCTGGCGTTCAGTGTCCACTTCGCCCATGTAGACCACGCAGTCCAAACCGAGCAGTGCCGCCGCGGTGGCTGAGGCAACGCCGTGTTGGCCCGCGCCGGTTTCGGCGATGATGCGGGTTTTACCGATTCTCTTGGCGAGGAGTGCTTGGCCGAGCACGTTGTTGATTTTGTGGCTGCCGGTGTGGTTCAAATCCTCGCGCTTGAGGAAGATTCGCGCGCCACCGCAGTACTCGGAATAGCGGGTGGCTTCCGTGATGATGGAGGGGCGACCGGTGTAGGTGCGGTGGAGGTGATCGAGCTCACGCTGAAACTCGGGGTCAGCTTTTGCCATGGAGTAGGCGGTATCGAGTTCGTCGAGTGCGGCAATGAGGGATTCGGGGACGAATCGTCCACCAAATCCGCCGAAATAGGGTCCGGTTTCCGTCTTCAGAGAGCTCATACGGCTACAAACTCTGCCACAGTCTGCTGGGGATGTGCACCGGTCACCAGCGCCTCACCCACCAGCACCAAGTCGGCGCCCTGATCTCGATAGTCTGCGACATCCTGTGGCTTTGCCACGGCAGATTCCGCGACCGCCACGACCCCTTCGGGAATCATGTGGCGAAGGCGACCGAACAGGCCTTTATCGAGCTCAAATGTGGAGAGGTCGCGGGCGTTGACGCCGATAATTCGGGCACCAATGGCGATTGCCCGGCGTAGTTCCTCTTCGCTGTGAGTCTCCACCAGCGCGCTCATACCGAAGGAATGAATTTCTTCAAGACGGTGCGCGGCTTGTTCGTCACTGAGCGACGCCATGATCAGCAGCACCAGGTCGGCGCCATGGGCCCGCGCTTCAGCAACCTGGTAGGCCGTCGTGATGAAGTCTTTGCGCAACACCGGAATGGATACCGCTTCGGCCACGGCTTCTAAATCTTCGAGGGACCCCAAGAACTGTCGAGACTCGGTCAGCACACTGATAGCGCTTGCCCCACCGGCTTCATACATCCGAGCGAGTTCGACCGGGTCCGGAATATCGGCAAGAGGGCCCTTTGAGGGACTCGCTCTCTTGATTTCGGCGATGATGCCATGCCGGCCCTGCGGCATTACCAGAGATGCTCCAGGCTTGACGGGACGATGTTCAAGAGCCCGTTCGCGGACTACCTCCAGTGGCACTTTCTTCTCACGCTCGAGCGCATCGAGGTAAGCACCCTCGACGAGTCCCGCGAGCACTTAGTGCCCTTTGGGCTGGTACTTAGGCCCGCGCACCCCGTAGCCCATAGCGGCCAACACGGGGCCAAGAGCGATACCCACCACGGTAACTCCGGTGAAAACCCACACGGCGCTCCAGGAGCCGAGGAAGAAAAACAGCGTCACACCCGAGAGGCCAATCAGCGTCACGATGACTGAAATCCATGCAGCAGGTGAGTGTCCGTGTCCTGGGTCTGAACCGATAGTCATTGCTCTCCTCGAAGTCGTTGGCCCCATTCTAACGGGCCGTCGGGTCGCTCCCCTGCGAGAGCTCGTCCCACGGGTCGCGGGTCGCACGCTCATAACGCTTGCGCTCTCGCTTTTCACCAGGCCAGATCACTGCCGCGAGACCGCTGAAGAAAAAAGCACCAATCGCTACAGCGGCAAAACCCACACCCGCCGGGCTCCAACTCCAGACGATGTCCTCAATGGTGAAAACCCCCAACACCCCGCTCGAGCTCTCGGCTTGTGACACCACGGCCTCCGGCCCAGCGCGGAGGGAGGACCAGGCGAGAACACTTGAGGCGACGGCGAGTACCGCAACCAAGGCACCGACAATCCGTCGCCACCCGGGAACAATCAACAGCGACAGACCCCACCCCGCGGCGGCCGCGAGCACCATGCTCACGGAACCGGTGGACATGTCTCCCCATGCGACGGAACCAGTGAGGCCGGTCGAGACCGAGAATGTCAGCCACGGCAGACCGAGAGCGATGAGTCCGGCGAGTAGGCCCACACCCGCGAAATAGTGGCGTAATCGCGACATGACTAGTCGTGCTCAAGGGCGTTTGCGGCTAACACGGCGCGCAACGGCGCCGCCGCCTTGTGCCGGGTCTCGTCATATTCGGCCGTGTCGACCGAATCTGCGACGATACCGGCGCCTGCCTGAACCGTGGCCACCCCTTCACGCATCCACACGGTGCGGATGGCGATGGCCAAATCCGCGTCGCCTGTGTGGGCAAAGTAGCCCACCACTCCCCCGTAGACACCCCTGCGGTGGGGCTCTAAATCATCAATGATTTCAAGCGCTCGGGGCTTAGGCGCACCACTCAACGTTCCCGCGGGGAAAGTTGCTCGAAACACGTCGACGCTGGTGTTTCCCTCCGCGAGGTCACCCTCTACGCTGCTCACCAAATGCATGATGTGACTGAAGCGCTCTACCGCCATGAATTCGGTGACCTCTACCGACCCCGACTGGCAGACACGGGAGAGGTCATTGCGCGCGAGGTCAACCAGCATGAGGTGTTCTGCTTGTTCCTTTTGGTCCGCGAGTAACTCCTGCGCGATTGCCGAGTCCTCCTCGGAGGTGCGGCCCCGCGGCCGCGAACCCGCGATTGGGTGTGAGTACACCCGAGAATCCCGTACCGTCACCAGAGCCTCGGGTGACGAACCCACGACGTGGAAGGCCACGCCGTCTGCCCCTTCGCATTCAAGCAGGTACATGTAGGGGCTGGGGTTGAGGGAGCGAAGAACTCGATACACCTCCAGCGGGGACGCCGTCACCTCCACATCAAACCGTTGGGAGAGCACCACCTGGAACACGTCACCGTCAGTAATGTGCACCTTGGCTTTTTGGACCATGGCCAAAAAATCATCCGCCGTCATGTTGGCGGGAGCCGAGACATCCACAGGGTCATGACGGCGAGAGAGCGTCGAGGCCGTGGGTTCGCGAAGAAGACGATGAAGCGCATCGACGCGGGCGACAGCGTCGGTGAAATCAGCTTCAGTGACCGCTTCCTGGCTGTGGACCAGCGCAACCAGAATCACTTCGGAGGAATGGTGGTCGACAATAACCAAGTCTTTGGTCAGCGCGAGCGAGAGACGCGGAACCGGGTGGACCGTCGCCGGGGGCTGTGGAAGGTTTTCCAGCTCGCGAACCGCATCCCAGCCGATGTAACCCACCAGGCCGCCAAGAAACGGCGGGAGACCGTCGGGGTGGCCGCTATTCCAGCGCGAATTCAGCGCGTCAAGCGCGTCCAGGGTCTGCACGGGCATAATCCCGCCAAAGGCTTCTTGCTGAGACATTCCGAGACCTAGCCATACGGCCCCGCCGTCGGCTTCGGTCAGTACCCCGTGAGCAGAGACACCGATGAAGGAGAAGCGAGACCATTTACCGGATTGGTCGGCCGACTCCAGAAGAAAAGAACCTGCCCCTCCCGAGAGCTTGCGATACAGACCCATCGGCGTCTCACTATCGGCAAAAAGCCTGCGCACGACAGGGGTCACGGAATGGTGCGCGCCGTGATCGAGGAACTCTTTGAGTGTGGTGTCGCTCACGATTCTGCCTCGTCAAAACACGTTGCTGCCCCGGTGTGACATGCGGGGCCAGTTTGGTCGACGAGAACAAGCAGTGTGTCGCCGTCGCAGTCAACCTTCAGGGTTTTTGCCCACTGCACATTTCCACTGGTGTCACCCTTGCGCCAATACTCCTGACGAGAGCGAGAGAAATAGGTGACGCGGCCCTCATTTACGGTTCGACGAATGGCTTCACGATCCATCCACGCGAGCATGAGCACGTCGCGAGTGGAGACATCTTGGGCAATGACTGGCACCAAACCCGCGTCGTTGAAGTGCACCTGATCGAGGTCGCCCACAACCGCCACCATCTCGCTCATCTGACCACCACCCCCGCGTCAGCCAATTCTTTCTTAACCTCAGCAATCGTGAAGGCACCGGTGTGGAACACGGACGCCGCCAGGACGGCATCGGCTCCCGCGGCAACTGCCGGCGGGAAGTGCTCGAGCGCGCCCGCGCCACCCGACGCGATGAGTGGCACTGACACCACCTCGCGAACGGCGGCGATCAGCTCAGTGTCGAAGCCATTCTTGGTCCCATCGGCATCGATTGAGTTGAGCAAAATTTCCCCGGCTCCCCGAGACGTCACTTCACGCGCCCACGCAATGGCGTCAATATCTGTTGTCTTTCGTCCACCGTGAGTGGTCACCACAAAACCGGACTCTGTCCCTGGGTGGCGTTTGACATCAAGAGAGAGTACGAGAACCTGTGAGCCAAAATGGGCCGCCACTTCGTCAATCAGCTCAGGGCGCGTAATGGCGGCAGAGTTCACGCTCACCTTGTCCGCACCGGTGTGCAGCAGCTGCGCAACGTCCTCAACCGCGCGCACCCCGCCTCCCACGGTGAGCGGAATAAACAGCGTTTCCGCGGTGCGGCGGACCACGTCGAAAGTGGTGTCTCTACCCTCCACCGTTGCGGTCACATCCAAAAATGTGACCTCGTCGGCTCCTTGCACCCCGTAGCGGGTCGCCAATTCGACCGGGTCTCCCTGATCGACCAAGTCGAGGAAGTTCACACCCTTCACCACCCGCCCGGAATCCACGTCCAAGCAGGGGATGACGCGTACGGCGAGCGACACTAAATCCTGGCCGCGTGAATCGACGAGACCAAAATCGCGCGGGCTCCCAAAGCGTAGAGGCGGTCCATGACCTCGTGTTGATCCGCGCGAGGCACCATTGCTCGGACCGCGACCCATTCGGGGTCTTGCAGCGGAGAGACCGTCGGAGACTCAATCCCCGGTGAGATCGCGGTGGCCTGCTCCAGCAACGACGCGGGCAAGTCATAATCCATCAGCACGAACTGCCGAGCGACCAGAACTCCCTGTAGGCGTTGCAGAAGGGTTGAAAGACCAGGAGGTTCCGCGTCACCCGCAATCAAAACAGCCTCGGATTCCAAAATCACTGGACCGAAAATCTCGAGACCCTGCGCTTTCAAGGTCCGACCTGTAGAGACGACGTCTGCCACCGCATCCGCGACACCCAGGCGCACCGCAGACTCTACTGCTCCATCTAGACGCACGATGGTGGCGTGCACGCCGTGGTCCGCAAGGAAATTTCCGACCAGCGACGGATAGCTGGTGGCTACCGTCTTTCCGTTGAGTTGAGGGAGCTCACGAATCTCCGCAGGAGCCGCGAATCGGAACGTCGAATAGCCAAAGTCCAGTGCGTGAAGCTCCCGCGCGTGCGCTCCGGAATCCAACAAGAGATCGCGGCCGGTGATGCCGACATCCAAAGCGCCTGAGCCCACATAGGTCGCGATGTCACGGGGGCGCAAATAGTAAAACTCGACGTTGTTGCGCGTGTCCGGCACAATCAACGCGCGCGGATCGCTCCGGCCGATGTAGCCCGCCTCCACCAGCATCTCGACGGCAGCCTCAGAAAGTGTGCCCTTATTCGGAACCGCAATCTTTAGGGGTGTGTCACTCATAGCGCCTCATACACATCATCCAGACCCACATTTCGGGCCAACATCAACACTTGAAGGTGGTACAACAGTTGGGAAATCTCAGTGGCGAGTGCTTCGGGGCTTTCATGCTCCGCTGCCATCCACACCTCTGCCGCCTCCTCGACGATCTTCTTGCCGATGGCGTGCACTCCGGCATCCAACAGTTCGGCTGTTCTCGACCCCTCGGGCCGAGCCGTCGCAGTGGCTACTAATTCGCGGTAGAGCTCATCGAAAGTCTTCACTCGCCTAGGCTACCGGGCCCTGCGACTGTCCAGTCAGCGGGTAGCGAGCAAATCGATCACGAAAATGAGGGTTTTTCCCGAGAGGAAATGGCCGCCACCGGCGGGTCCGTAGGCCATATGCGGCGGGCAAATCAGCTTGCGGCGCCCACCCACCTTCATTCCGGGAATACCCTCCTGCCAGCCCGCAATGAGGCCGTTAAGGGGAAAAGTGATGGTTTGACCCCGTGACCACGATGAGTCGAACTCTTCGCCGGTGTCGTATTCCACACCCATGTAGTGCACTTCTACCTCGGCGCCCGGCTGAGCCTCCGCACCGTCCCCCACCGCGATGTCTTCAATGACGAGCTCGGTAGGAGCGGGTTCCATGTGTGGTTCGATTTCAGGCTGATTCATGTCACTATCCTGTCACGGCAGCGTCGGCGGCCCTACGGAGTCGCGAAATGGCCTCGCCCGGTTCCACATCGGTGGCGTAGACGCTTGAGCCTGCGACGAAGGTGTTGGCCCCCGCACGTGCTGCCATGGCAATAGTGTCGACCGAAATGCCGCCGTCGACCTGAATCCAGGGCGAAAGGCCCCGTTCTTTCGCGTACTCGGCGACCGCGGTCACCTTTGGCATCATGTCGGCCATGAAGGACTGGCCTCCAAAACCCGGTTCAACGGTCATCACCAGAATCTGTTCGACCTCGCCAATAAGGTCAAGATAGGGCTCAATGGCCGTTCCGGGTTTGAGTGAGATTCCGGCTTTCGCACCCGCTTCGTGAATCGCGCGGATCACACTGAGTGGCTCGCTGGTCGCTTCCACGTGAAAGGTGACACAGTCAGCCCCCGTTTTGGCATAGTCCACGGCCCATCGCTCCGGCTTTTCGATCATGAGGTGGACATCCAGTGGCACAGGAGACACGTCTTGGATGCGCTGCACCATTTGTGGGCCGAAGATAAGGTTGGGGACGAAGTGATTGTCCATGACGTCGACGTGAACAGCATCTGCCCCAGAAATGCGCTGAAGGTCTTTCTCCATGTTGACGAAATCCGCGGAGAGGACGCTGGGGTTGATTCGGGCGTTCACGCTTCCACACTAATTGCTACTGGGCGCCTGTTTCTGGAGGACTTGGATGAACATCGCATCGGTTCCGTGCCGATGGGGCCACATCTGCACCGCCGTTCCCACCGCCGCGTCGGAGACGGGGTCTCGCGCTACCTGGTCGAGTAGTGCCGCGGTGTCCAGCGCTCTCACGTCCGGGTGACGCTGAAGCGCAGATGTGATGGCGCCCGTGGTTTCTGAGACCACTGGTGAGCAGGTGACGTAGGTCAGTATGCCACCGGGTGCGAGAGCTCCCAGGCACGCATCCAGCAGCTGCTGCTGAAGAAGATGCAAATCTTCCAGGTCAGATTTCTTTTTGACCCATCGGGCTTCTGGTCGCCGCCTGAGCGCCCCGAGCCCAGAGCAAGGGGCGTCGAGCAGAATGCGATCGAATTCACCGGTGAGCTGAGTGGCATCACCCACCTGAACGTCACAGGTGCCTGATTCTGACAGCGCGGAGACGGCTTGCTTTACTAATTCCGCTCGATGGGGCGCGATCTCAAGCGCCGTCACACGGGCACCGACCTGCTGGGCCAGTGAGGCGAGAACTGCGGTTTTACCGCCGGGGCCGCTGCACGCGTCGAGGATTCGCTCTCCTGGCCGCATCGCCACTCCCTGGGCGGCCACCAGCGCGGCAAGTTGTGAGCCTTCATCTTGGATACGTGCTCGGGCAGAGCGAACTCTCTCGTCATCCCCCGGGTCGCCAGAGAGATAAACACCCAGCGGCGAATACGGTGTTGGCTCTTCGTCGGTTCCCAAAGAGGCGAGCCCAGGCAAAAGGGCTGCCGTGACCCTCGCCGGGGCGTTGTGAGCGCTTAGAAGGGCTTCAATCTCAGCTTCTCGCCCCTCGCGGGCCAGCGACTGCTGCAACTCGGCGACTACCCAGCTGGGGTGGGCATAGGACAAGGCCAAACACTCACGCTCAACCCCGCTCGCGTGGCACAGTGCCACCAGCCACCCATCGAGAGGCTTCGCCGAGACTTTTCGAAGCACAGCGTTGACAAGACCGGTCGCCCGCGAGAGCCCCACCTGTCGAGCGAGACTGACCGTCTCATTGACCGCCGCATGAGAGGCCGTGCGCATGTACAGCAACTGGTAACAGCCCAGCTGGAGCACCCATGACACTTCTGGCTGCCAACTCTTGGGGTTTTTGCCCGATGCATCCCGCAGAATCTCCAACAATGTATCCGTGTGACGCAGAGTTCCATACGCAAGTTCGGTCGCGTAGCGCCGGTCTGGCTCTGACAGGCCAGATTCTCGAAGGATCTTGGGCCAGGCGATGTTGGCATAGGAAGCTTCCCGCCAAACAGCCTGCAACAGACGCCACGCCGCGTGCCGTGGGGTGGTTTTACTCAAACCGTGCACCTGCTCCCACACCGCGCCACCAATCGAGAGCAGACATCTCCGATTTCCCCGCTGGCTT
>Ga0255753_1000671_pt1 | contig 43596 bp, 42 predicted proteins | sample 041ome_10_FD_179953 | JGI IMG/M metagenome (GOLD analysis project Ga0255753, IMG submission 179953) | Coastal salt marsh microbial communities from the Groves Creek Marsh, Skidaway Island, Georgia - 041412US metaG (version 2) | ecosystem: Environmental > Aquatic > Marine > Intertidal zone > Salt... | reverse complement strand
GTTCGGTAAAGCGGTCAGCATCATGGCTACCAATCGCGAGTACGCCCACTTCATCGTTACCACGAATCGGAATCAACGCAGCTGAACCTGCGTGATGTGCAACATCATCAAATAAAAAGTCGAGTTGTGCTTCAGTTAATGATGCGCAGCTGGGTTGCTGTAAGTTAATAAAGTCAGCGAATAATTTAGCGCCGAGCTCATTGCTTTTTTCGAGTGCTGCTTCATCAAAGAGTTTGAGTTGAACGGCATCACAATGGAACAGGTTGCGTAGCTCATCTTGTAAGCCACTCACCATGTCATCAAAGTCGCTCACATTGATTAGCGTTAGCGTTAACACATGCAAGCGTTTATTCAGATCATCATTCTCGCGTGCAACCAGAATCAGGTTTTCTAATTGCTGACGGTATTGCGCCACTTGTTCGCGCAAGCTTTGTACCTGGCGTTCGACTAAAGAAACTGCGCCACCTGTTTCATGTGGAATGGTTAACGAGCCAATCACATCAGGGTGACGAAACAAAAAGTCAGGGTTTGCAATTAAGTAATCAACGATCTCGCTTTCAGACATCGACGATTGATGCGCAAGGTTTTTATCAGCAGAACTCATAACGACAAGGTTCCATCAAAGACATGAGTAGCAGGGCCGGTCATCCACACAGGTTCACCATCGCCTTGCCAACGAATAGAAAGATCGCCACCCGGCAGATGCACAGTGACAGCTTCATCAAGTAAGCCGCGAAGTCGACCACCGACAACCGCAGCACACGCGCCAGTGCCACATGCCAGTGTTTCACCACTGCCACGCTCATACACGCGCAAATTAATTTCGCTTGATGATTGAATGGCCATAAAGCCAACATTCACACGTCGCGGAAAGGCTGCATGTGATTCGATTGCTGGACCTAAGGTCTCGACCTCAGCGGTAGTCACATCATCAACCACAAGCACCGCATGCGGATTGCCCATCGATACCGCATTGATCTCAACGCTTTGATTATTCACATCCAGTGAATAGGTAATGGCTTGTGCGTCAGCATTAAAGGGTAGTTCGCTTGGCGCTAAACGTGGCGCGCCCATATTCACTTCAACCTGCTCATCATCACGAATGGTGAGTTGAATCGGACCTTTTGCCGTACCGACATCAATCACTGTTTTATCGGTCAGTCCTTTGATACGAACAAAGCGCGCAAAGCAGCGTGCACCGTTGCCACATTGCTCAACTTCAGAGCCGTCGGCATTAAAGATGCGGTAGTAGAAGTCGGTGTGTGCGTCACGCGCAGGCTCAACCAATAAAATTTGATCGCAGCCAACACCAAAGCGACGATCTGCAATCGCACGGCTTTGCTCCGCGTTAAGCTCAAGCGGCTCGCGCGTGCAATCAAACACGACAAAGTCGTTACCTAAGCCATGCATTTTTGAGAAAGACCGTTGCATGTGATCAGTCTGCCATAGAACGTGGGTTTATGCGGGTAGAATGCTTTCGTGTGCAAAGAGCTCAGCGATGGTTTCGCGCTGACGCACCACATGCACATCGGCACCATCTACCATCACCTCTGCCACACGGGGGCGGGTGTTGTAGTTTGACGCCATCGTAAAACCATAAGCACCAGATGAACGTACTGCTAGCAGCGCGCCTTCTTGTAAGGTCAGCTGACGATCCTTACCGAGGAAGTCGCCGGTTTCACAAATCGGACCTACCAAATCATAAAGGCCAGCATCGCCTGTTTGGTTTTCATCAACCGGAATGATCTTTTGCCATGCTTGATAAAGCGACGGACGAATCAGGTCATTCATTGCGGCATCAATCACCGCAAAGTTTTTCGCTTCACCGGGCTTTAAAAATTCAACGGTTGTGAGTAACACGCCAGCATTAGCTGCAATAGCGCGACCAGGCTCGAGGATGATCTCGTAAGGCTTATCTTTGAGCTTTTCTACCAGTGCGGTGACATAAGCCGAAGGTTCGGGTGGTGTTTCTTCGTTGTAGCGCACACCTAAGCCACCGCCTAAATCGAGGTGCTTCAGTTGAATGCCTTGTTCTGCGAGCTTGTCGACCAACGCTAAAACACGGTCAAGCGCATCTAGGAAAGGTGATAGCTCAGTCAGCTGAGAGCCGATGTGACAATCCACCCCGACAATTTCGAGGTTAGGTAATGCCGCAGCCTTTTGATAAATCGAAAGTGCTTCGCTGATTTCGATACCAAACTTATTTTGCTTTAAGCCGGTCGAAATATACGGATGTGTTTTGGCATCGACATCGGGATTAACGCGCAGAGAAATGCGCGCTGTTTTGCCCATCTCGCCAGCAACCGCGTTTAAGCGATCCAGCTCAGGGATGCTCTCAACGTTAAAACAGTGAATATCCACTTCAAGCGCGCGGCGCATCTCTTGTGCTTGCTTGCCGACACCTGAGAACACCACTTTTTTCGGATCGCCGCCAGCAGCAATCACGCGCTCAAGTTCTCCCACCGACACGATGTCGAAACCTGAACCAAGACGTGCGAGTACATTCAGCACACCCAAGTTGGAGTTGGCTTTAACCGCGAAGCACACCAAGTGCGGCAGACCACTGAGCGCATCATCAAAGGCGCGCCAATGTCTTTCTAAGGTGGCACGTGAATACACATAGCAAGGTGAGCCATGGTTTTTAGCAATATCGGCTAACGCAACGTCTTCAGCGAACAGCTGACCGTCACGGTAATTGAAGTAGTCCATGGATTATTTTTGCTCGGCAGTTTGACCAGGCTCAGGGAGCGTCAACGGACCTTTTTGACCACAGGCACCCAAGGTCAGGGCAGAGACAATAATCAGTGTCAAAAAAAGCGGCTTCATGGCATCACTCAAATTCATTAGATACACCACAGTATAAAGGACGCCGTCGCGAAAGGTCAGTCATTGATCGCTACAATGCGCCTAAATCTTAACGAGACAACACCATGAGCCTGCACTACGACGCCCCCATCGTTATCGAACCACTACAAGCAGCACGCCAGTGCGTGATCTGGATGCATGGACTGGGCGCGGACGGCTCGGACTTTGTGCCAATCGTGCCAGAGCTTGGATTACCTGCTGAGCATGCGATACGTTTTATCTTCCCGCATGCCGCGGTGATGCCTGTGACGATCAACAATGGGTATCAAATGCGCGCTTGGTACGACATTCTTGAGATGAACCTTGGGCGCAAGGTAGATGAGGCGGGTGTTGCAGAATCCTCGAAATATATTCTGCGTTTGATTGACGAGCAGAAGGCGCAAGGTATTAGTGAGGAGAGCATTGTGCTCGCCGGCTTCTCGCAGGGTGGAGTGATTGCGTTTGATGTGGCGCTGCAGATGCAAACCAAACCCGCGGGCGTTTTAGCCTTATCGACCTATTTGATTTCAGCGCATCAAAACGGACAAGGACTCAAGGTGTTGCAATGCCATGGCATACAAGACACCGTGGTGCCATTGAGTTTAGGCGAAGCAGCGCGTGATGAAGTGATCAATCGAGGCGCGGAGGTCACCTGGCGTACCTACCCGATGGAGCATAGTGTGCATCCGGCAGAGATCAGCGATGTCGGTGCTTGGTTGGCAGAACGACTGAGCTAGTTTTTCTCAGCGGCTTGTTTTTGTTGCGCTTGCCAAAGCGCTAGCTGCTCACGGTAGACATCCCACACACACGGTTCACATCCGCTTTCACAACATTCGTTGTCAGCAGGTGGCTCGGGCTTTTCGAGAGGTGGTTCCATGAGCAGCGACTTTAGCGAGCAGCTTATTTCGTGCTGACAATCTTCCAAGAGCCGTCGTCTTGGCGACAGGCTGTGCCGTAGACCATCTCTTTCTGGCCACCTATCCATGCTTCGGTGGTGTATTCACGGCAAGGCTGAATCTCTTGAGTTTCAGCTGATTTCTCAAAGAAGGTACGGGTTGGAGTCACCGCGTATTTGTTCCCCGAATCTGGGTTGGTCCAAGTCGATGTTTTATTCACTGGTTGAGATTCGAGCGCTTGGTTAGCCTTCATGCGATCAACCTCATCCATGGTGCGACCGACGCTTGAACCAAGATGATGACCTAGGATGGTGCCTGCGATGATGGCGGCTTTTTGACCTTTGCCACCACCGACTTGGCTACCAAGAAGGCCGCCAGCGATAGCGCCAACAAGGCCTGCTTGTTCTTCTTTGGTGGGCTGGTTTTGACAGCCGGTGAGCATGAGAGCGCCAGAAATTAGGGCAGAAAGTGCAATTAAACGAGCTTTTTTCATCGAAAATTCCTTAAAACGTCGTTAAAACGAGATAAATAGACAATAGCGCAGTTGTATCGGCTGAGAACCCTTAGAGTCAACTTTCTGCTGAAAGTTTGTGGCAAATCAAATTACTAGACAAATCATCCGGGGCGATCTGCTCTGAGCTTTACAATATTAGCTAATTTTAATATATTAAGCCCACTTTATGGTGGAAGGCAAAGGCAAACCTGCCAGCGCCTAACTAGGTTTTCGAATTTTTGGAGAAAAGCATGAAAAAGTTCGCAGCTTTGTCATTAGCCGCTTTGACTACTTTGTCTGTAACTAACGCATCAGCGTTCTGGAACAGCAATGACAAGTACAATGAGCCAGAGTGTTGGTACAACCCATACGACTGTAACCCTTACGAGCCGTTCGACCCACGTTTCTACTTCGAAGAAATGAAGAACATGTTCGACAACAACAACTACGGTGGTTACGGCTACCCATACGGTCAGATGCCATACGGCCAAATGCCATACGGCGCTGCTCCACAGGGTCAGCCAGCAATGCCATACGCTCCACGTATGCCAATGCCTTACTACCCACAGGCGCCTATGGCTCCTCAAGCTCCAGCTCAAAAGTAATTTTGCGCTAGATGCAAAAAGCCCGGCTTTGGCCGGGCTTTTTTATGCGCGTTAGTCTGCGTTCTTTCGTCGGTGAGTGATGGTTTCACCACCGACTCCCCAGTTGTCCGTTGAGTGCTCATCAATAATGCACCATGTCGCTGCTGGATCTTTTCCCAGCGTGTCCGCAACCGCTTGCGTGACATTGCGAATCAATGCGGCTTTCGTTTCAGCAGAAAGCTGATCCTCTTTGAGAACCTTGATGTTAACTAGCGGCATGTTTCGCCTCTGCGCGTAGACGTGCTTGCTCAATTGCAAAGCGAACTTGGTTCGGTGCGGTACCGCCAATGTGGTCACGTGCGGCAACAGAGCCTTCGAGTGTTAAGTAATCGAAAACATCATCGCCAATTGCATCACTGAACTGTTTTAGCTCATCCAGTGACAGCTCAGCGAGATCGCAGCCTTTATCCACACAATAAGCGACAGACTTGCCCACCACTTCGTGCGCATCACGGAAAGGAATGCCGTTGCGTACTAAATAATCCGCAAGGTCAGTTGCCGTTGCGAAGCCTTGTAGTGCGGCAGCACGCATGCGCTCAGGGCGACAAGTGATCGCAGGGATCATGTCAGCGAATACTTTGAGTGAACCTTTCACGTTATCAACTGCATCAAACAAGGGCTCTTTGTCTTCTTGGTTATCTTTGTTGTAAGCCAAGGGCTGCGACTTCATTAAAGTCAGCAGTGCCATTAGGTGGCCAAAGATACGACCACTCTTGCCACGAATAAGCTCCGGTACATCCGGATTCTTTTTCTGCGGCATGATCGATGAGCCAGTACAGAAGCTGTCTGACAAGGTAATGAAACCAAATTGGGCTGATGACCAAATGATCAACTCTTCACTCATACGCGATAGGTGCATCATCAAGATGCTCGCCGCTGCGGTGAACTCAATGGCGAAGTCACGATCTGACACGGCATCGAGAGAGTTGCGGCATGGCTCGCTAAAGCCAAGTAATTGTGCCGTGTGCTCACGATTAATCGGGAAGGTAGTTCCTGCTAAAGCGGCAGCACCGAGCGGCATCTGGTTAAGACGCTTAGCGCAGTCATCAAAACGTGAGATGTCGCGCTCGAGCATTTCATACCACGCCATCATGTGATGACCAAAGGTAATCGGTTGTGCTGTCTGCAAATGGGTAAAGCCAGGCAGAATGGTATCCGCTTCGCGCTCAGCAATATCTAATAAGCCGGCGAGCAAGCGATCAAGCTCAGCATCGATCAGGTTAAGTTCGTGGCGTAACCAAAGACGCACATCAGTGGCGACTTGGTCGTTACGTGAACGACCGGTATGCAGCTTTTTACCGGCATCACCAATATCCGCGGTGAGCGCAGCCTCGATGTTCATGTGCACATCTTCGAGTTGCACCGACCACTCAAACTCATTGTTCTCGACTTTTTGCAGGATGGCAGTCAGGCCAGTGATGATGGCGTTCTTCTCATCCTCAGTCAGTACACCTTGTGCTGCGAGCATCATGGCGTGAGCGATCGAGCCTTGAATATCGTAAGGCGCGAGGCGCTTATCGAACTCAACGGAGGCGGTGAAGGCTTCTACGAAGGCATCGGTAGGCTCAGAAAAACGTCCGGCCCAAAGCTTTTTGTCGCTCATGCTATGTCTCAAACGGGGTAAAACGACGCGATTATACAAGTGCTGGCGTGGCTTTGCTGCATTCAGCGCTGTGCGGAGCGCTGCAATAACCGATAAAATTCGACCATATAGCCTTAATGTCAGAAATGGCGACTGAGAAAACCATGAGCAAAGATACCCAAGCCTTTGGCGGCTACCCTTACACACGCATGCGTCGTATGCGCCGTGACGATTTTTCACGCCGCTTGATGCGTGAAACGAATGTGACGCCAGATGATCTGATTTATCCGGTGTTTGTGCTTGAAGGTGAGAATCAACGTGAGCCGGTGATGTCGATGCCGGGCGTTGAGCGCATGAGTATCGACCTGCTGGTTAAAGAAGCGAAACACATTGCGAGCTTGGGTGTGCCCGCAATGGCCATTTTCCCAGTGACGCCAGCAGAAGCGAAATCAGAAGATGCCGCCGAGGCCTTTAACCCAGAGGGTTTAGCTCAGCGTGCCGTACGGGCAGTGAAAGAGGCCGTCCCCGAGCTTGGTGTGATCACCGATGTGGCACTCGATCCGTTCACCACACATGGCCAAGACGGGCTGATTGATGCGGAAGGTTATGTACTCAATGACCAAACGGTTGAGGTTTTGGTTAAGCAAGCTTTGTCACATGCCGCAGCAGGTGCCGATGTGGTTGCACCCTCTGACATGATGGATGGCCGTATCGGTGAGATTCGCGATGCGCTGGAATCAGAGGGGCATGTGCATACTCGTATTCTGGCTTACTCAGCAAAGTATGCATCGTCTTATTACGGTCCTTTCCGTGATGCGGTTGGTTCAGCAGCGAATTTAGGTAAAGGTAATAAATTCACTTATCAGCAAGATCCTGCGAACACCGATGAAGCGCTGCGTGAAGTTGCTTTGGATCTGAATGAGGGCGCTGACATGGTGATGGTTAAGCCTGGCATGCCTTACTTGGATATTGTTCGTCGTGTGAAAGATCAGTTTGGTGTGCCCACAATGGTGTATCAAGTGAGTGGTGAATATGCGATGCACATGGCAGCAATTCAAAATGGCTGGCTTGATGAAAAAGCCGTTGTGATGGAATCCTTGGTGTGTATCAAACGTGCCGGTGCTGATGGCGTATTAACCTACTTTGCAAAGCGCGCCGCTGAGTGGCTGAATGACTGACAGGCATTCGCCTCATGCAGAACGTAAGTTCGCTGCAAAAGAAATCATTGCCGCTTGGTTAGGTGCTTTCTTTGGTATCGCAGCATTAGCGTGGGTCGTTACCAACATGCCAGAAGCTAAGCTTTTGGTCATTGGTTCTTTTGGCGCAAGTGCAGTTCTGATTTACGGCTCACCTAAAGCCCCCTTTGCACAGCCAAGAAACTTAATTGGTGGTCATGTCCTCTCAGCATTAGTCGGCATGTTGACTTGGTATTACTTGCCGGACGTATTAATTTTGCAAGAAGCGTTTGCTGTTGCGACAGCGATAGCCTTAATGCAGCTAACTCGAACAATGCACCCGCCCGGTGGTGCAACGGCGTTAATTGCGGTCATTGGTGGAACAGAAATTCACTCAATGGGCATTGGGTTCATTTGGATTGTATTTATCGGCGTCATTATTTTGTTGGCTGTCGCTTTGTTAATGAACAATGCGTTTTCGCGCGGCAGCTATCCGACGCGATGGAGTTAAGTTGTGACTGATCGTTACGCCGTTGTTGGCAATCCTATTGCGCACTCTAAGTCGCCTCAGATTCATACTCAATTTGCTCAGCAAACCAAACAAGATCTGAGCTATGAGAAATTGCTCGGAGAGATCGGTGCGTTTAAAGCAACGGTTGAGCAGTTCAAAGCAGAAGGCGGCAAAGGGCTGAATGTCACGGTCCCGTTTAAAGAAGATGCGTTTGCAATGGTCGATCGGCTCGAGCCGCGCGCTCAACAAGCCGGCGCAGTCAATACGCTGTGGTTTGAGGGCGACAGCATTGTGGGTGATAACACTGATGGTGTTGGCTTGGTCAGTGACTTGGGCTGTAACCACTTCTTTAATTTTGCTAACGCGCGCATTTTGCTGCTTGGTGCTGGGGGTGCATCCCGCGGCGTGTTGTTCCCATTGCTTGATCAACAGCCTTCGCAGATCGTCATTGCTAACCGCACCGTGAGTAAAGCAGAAGCGCTAGCCAGGCTAGCGAATAACGACAAGGTCACAGCCTGTGGTTTTGATGCGTTAGCCGGTCAGCAATTTGATTTGATTATCAATGGCACCGCAGCAGGTCTGTCAGCAGAGGTGCCACCCATTCCGGATGATTGCTTAGCGAGTGGTGGCTGGACTTACGACATGATGTACAGCACCGAGCCCACGGCATTTGTGAAGTGGGGGCAGGCACATGGTGCGGCAAAAGCGCTTGATGGATTAGGTATGTTGGTCGAACAAGCCGCAGCGGCATTTAAAATTTGGCGCGGCGTTGCACCCGATACCGAGTCGGTGATTGCGGCGTTGCGTTAAGCCATGTGGCGATTCTTTAAGCGCACATAATGCGCGGCAGAATATTTCAGATACTCAAACTCTTTTTCAGAAAGCTCGCGTGAAGGCTTAGCAGGACTGCCGGTATAGAGGTGGCCGCTTTTCAAACGTTTGCCGGGCGGCACTAGCGCGCCAGCACCCAGAATCACATCATCTTCAATCACCGCTTGGTCCATCACGATTGCGCCCATGCCAACTAATACACGATTGCCAATGGTGCAGCCATGCAAAATCACACGATGACCAACCGTCACATCATTTCCAATGATGAGCGGACTGCCGCCAGGCAGGTATTCGCTGTCGTGGCTGTTGTGCAGCATGCTGAGATCTTGGATGTTACTGCGCTCGCCAATACGAATCGCGTGTACATCGCCGCGAATCACCGTGCCGGGCCAAACGCTACTGTCAGCAAAGATTTTCACATCGCCGATGACCGTACAGGTCTTATCCAGATAAGCCGTGTCAGCGATCTGCGGCTCGTGATCTTCAAAGGTTCGGATGTCTGACATGATGACCTCAGCAATAACGTGGAACTGACTATAGCAGTCAGGGTCAGAATAAGAACATGACAAACGCTGCTTTCCATCGGTGGGCATGCGAAAATTCACGGATTAAACACAAGAAAAGAAGACCTATGAATAACCCCTTATTGGATCTCTCTGGATTACCTAAATTTTCGACGATTGAACCGTCGCATGTTGAGCCTGCTATCGATGAGCTGCTCAAACGTAATCGCGAACGTATCGCTGGGTTGCTCGAATCGATTGATCGGCCGACGTGGGAGAATTTCATCGAGCCCATGGACCAATGGGATGATGAGTTAGAGCGCGCATGGTCGCCGGTCTCGCATATGAACTCAGTGGTTAATTCCGATGCGTTACGCGAAGCCTATAACGCCTGTTTACCAAAGCTGTCTGACTATGCAACAGAGATGGGTCAAAACGAAGCCTTGTATGCGATGTATAAAAAGCTGGCGGACAGTGATCAGCCGTTTGATGAAGGCCAACGTAAAGTGTTGGATAACGCATTACGCGACTTCCAATTATCGGGCATCGCACTGAGTGACGATAAGAAAGCCCGGTATAAAGAAATTACCCAAGCGCTATCGCAACTCACCAGTAAGTTTTCTGAAAATGTTTTAGATGTCACCAATGCGTGGTCAAAGGTGATTAGTGATAAAGCGGAGCTTGCTGGCTTGCCTGATTCTGCATTGGCACTAGCGGAGCAAACGGCACAGCAACGCGAACTTGAAGGTTATGTCTTCACCTTAGATTACCCATCGTTCTATCCTGTCATGACGTATTGTGAAAATCGTGATCTGCGACATGAGTTTTATAAAGCGTATAACACGCGTGCATCAGACCAAGGTCCACATGATCCGGCGTTTGATAACACGCAACTGATGGACCAGATCTTAGGCTTGCGCCATGAAAAAGCGCAGCTATTAGGTTTTGATAACTATGCTGAACGTTCATTGGCGACAAAAATGGCGCACTCCACCGAGCAAGTGATGAGCTTCTTAGAGGACTTGGCAAAACAATCTAAGCCACAAGCAGAGCAAGAGCTAAGTGAGTTGCGCGCGTTTGCGAAAGAACAAGGCCATGATGATTTGCAACCGTGGGATGTTGCGTTCTTCTCAGAGAAACTTCGTCAACAGCGCTATAGCGTTAGCCAAGAAGAAGTGAAGCCTTACTTCCCAGAGACAAAAGTTGTTCCTGGCATGTTTGCGGTCGTCAGTCGTTTATATGGCGTCGAGTTTGTTGAAAAGAGTGACGTTGATGTTTGGCATAAAGACGTTAAGTTCTATGAGATTAAGGATCAGCAAGGCGAGGTCTTAGGTCAGTTCTACTTTGATTTGTACGCACGTCAAAATAAGCGCGGTGGCGCATGGATGGACACCTGTCAGTCACGCTTAGTCACGTCTAAGCATCGCCAAATTCCTGTGGCTTATATGACGTGTAATTTCACACCGCCAGTAGGTGGTAAGCCTGCGTTACTTACGCATGATGAAGTTGAGACTTTGTTCCATGAGTTTGGCCATGGCTTGCATCATATGTTGACTCAGGTTGACTATCCTGCGATTGCCGGTATCAATGGTGTTGCATGGGATGCGGTTGAGCTACCCTCACAATTTATGGAGAACTATTGTTGGGAGCGTGAAGCACTGGATCTAATCTCAGGCCACGTCGATAGCAATGAGCCTATCCCAGAAGACTTGTACCAACGCATGTTGGCGGCAAAGAATTTCCAATCCGCGATGATGATGGTTCGTCAATTAGAGTTCTCATTATTCGATATGCGTATCCATCAAGAATACGATGCGAACAAAGGTGGACGCGTTGAAGAGATTCTTGCGGAAGTCCGCAAGATGGTTGCGGTGATTAATCCGCCAGAGTGGCATCGCTTTGCACAAGGTTTCACGCATATTTTTGCTGGTGGTTATGCGGCGGGGTATTACAGCTACAAGTGGGCTGAGGTGTTATCCGCTGATGCTTTCTCGCGCTTTGAAGAAGAGGGTGTGTTTAATCGCTCGACCGGTGAGTCTTTCTTAAAAGAGATTATTTCGCAGGGCGGCCTACGTGATGCGGATGAGTTATTTAAAGCGTTCCGTGGTCGTGAACCATCAGTGGATGCCTTGTTGCGCCATTCGGGTATTGCCGCATGAGTGACCACCTCGAACCTGAGGAGCTCGACAAGCTACAAAGCGCATTGGTTGAGCACATTGAAGAATCACACAGTATGCCGTTGGATGTGGCACACGGATTTTTAACTGCAGTTGCCGCTCATCCCGAGGTCATTTCATTAGCCGATGCGCGCCGACGCATTATGGGGCATCTTGAAGATATCGATGGCATTGATCCTTTATTGGTTAAGTTTCAAGACCAGCTGATGCGTGATTTAGAAACTGGCGACTATGGTCCTTTGATCATGCAGTACCCGCGTGAGGATGGTACCTATTTACCCATTCCCTATGGTTGGTGTGAGGGCTATGCCGAGGGATTGGGTGAGCTTGATGATAGTGCCCAGCAGAAAGCGATGGATGATCCACAATCGAATCAACTCCTAGCCATTATCTTTGCGTTCAATCTCTATAAAGAAAGCGATATGTTCGATCCACCGGATGAAGATTCTCACCGAGATATGGTGAGTAAGCTTGGAGAAGCGGCGGTAGGCCTGTATCGTTGGTGGTTGAATAAAGAGCAAAGAACCCTTCAATGACCAAATTTCTTATTGCCATCATGATTAGCTGCTTCAGTGTTGCACATGCCGCTTATGTGACTGATCAACTTGCTGCTGGCTTGTACAGCGACAAGTCTTTAAGTGGCGATCCAATCAAAGTTGTTACTACTGGGCAACCCTTGGAAGTGTTGTCGCGTGATGGCAAAGGCGTACAAGTTCGTTTGAGCGATAAAACCGAAGGCTGGATCGATGAGTCTTATGTTAGTGACAAGAAGCCTGCCGAAGTGAAGCTTCTCGAAGTGCAAGCAGAGTTACGCCAGTTAAAGAACAGCAAGACCTTAGCTGCTGCGAAAGATGCTGTAACCAGCTTACCCAGTGTGCGTGAAGCTAAGTTAAAACAAGCACTCAAAGAAGCAGAAGATAAGCTGAATAGCTTTAAAACGGTTGAGGCAGAACTGAAGGTTGCAAGACAGCAACAGCTCGAACTTGAAACGCTTAAAGAAAAACTGAATGTGATTCGTGAAGCAGTCAGCGTAGATAAAGTCGCAAAAGAAGATGTGGACTTACCTGTTTGGCAACAGATGTGGTTTGCTGCAATCAGCGTAGTGATTCTATTGTTTGTCGGTATAGCTATAGGTGCTTATGTGATTGATGCGAGGATGCGAAAACGCATGGGCGGTATTCGAATATAAAAAAGGGCGCTTAGCGCCCTTTTTTATTTCTTCAGTTTTGAGTCATCTGCATAATCGAATGAGTCGTAGTGCATATTGTCATCTGATACGCCAGCGGCTAAGAACGCATCTCTACCTGACTTCACCATAACGGGCGGGCCCGCCATATAGATATCGTGATCAGCAAGGTTGTTGATATCAGCTAAAACAGCTTCGTGTACATAGCCCGTGCGACCTTCCCAATCGGCATCCGGTTCGGATAACACAGGGATAAACTTAAAATGATCAAAGCCGGCTTCCCATGTCTTTGGTAATTCAGGCAAATACAGATCACGTTTAGAGCGTACGCCCCAATACAGTGTCATAGGTCGAGAGATGCCCATATGGAAGGCGTGTTCAATCTGACCTTTCAATGGCGCAAAGCCGGTACCACCACCCATGAAGATCATGGGGCGTTGTGACTTTTCATCCAGAACAAAAGAGCCATGCGGCGCTTCGATACGCAAGATGGCTTTTTCTTCCATTTGCGAGAAGGCCCAATCGGTGAACTTGCCACCATCTACGTGGCGAATGTGTAGCTCAATAAACGCATCGTCATGTGGCGCATTGGCGATAGAGAATGCACGATGGCGGCCATCGGCTAAAACAAACTCAATGTACTGACCGGCTCTGAATTGCAGACGTTGGCCATCAGGCAGTTTAAGCAGCAGGCGAATCACATCGTGTGCAAGGTGATCGATTTGATGCACGCGACAAGGCAACATACGCACCTTGATCTCATCCTTTTGACCAATGGTTTTTACCTCAAGGGTGACATCACCTTCAGGCTTACAGGCACAAGGCAGACAAATATTTGGATTCGTGGTGTCTAGGGCAATGGGCTCACCATAGGGGTAGCTGATCTCACCTTCAACGATGTTTGCCACACAAGCACCACAGCGACCACTGCGACAACCGTAAGGCATCGCAACGCCTTGGCGGATCGCCGAATCCAAAATGGCTTCACCGGGATTAACGGTGAACTGCTCACCACTTGGCTTTAGTGTGATCGTAAAACTCATAGAAACTCAAAGGTCAGAATGCGAGAATCTGCGCATTCTCTAAGAAAAGACTCTGGATTAAAACCTAAGGCGACCATGTTAATCGTAGGATGCGGCTATATCGGGCAACGAATGGCCCAACAACTTATTCAAAACCAGCAAGCAGTTACGGGTGTTGTGCGCAGTGATGCAAGTCTTAATACGCTGCAGCAACTGGGTGTCGAAGCGATTCAGTGTGATTTAGATCAAGAGGGTTTGCCGCAACAAAGTACCCAAGACGAAACCTTGATGGTGTGTATGCCGCCACCTGCTGTGGGCACAGACGATACTCGCACAACTCAATTGATAACGGGATTTGCACACAGCGGCCAGCCAACGCGTGTGGTGTATTTAAGTACGACAGGCGTGTATGGCGATTGCCATGGCGAATGGGTAGATGAGACATGGCCGGCTAAACCTGAGGTTGATCGTGCGAAACGTCGTTGGTCAGCTGAGCAGCAATGGCAGGCATGGCGTGAGCAGACGGGCGGTGAGTTAATTATTTTGCGTGTTGCAGGCATCTACGGCCCTGATAAATTGCCATTGATTCGCTTACGTAAAAAACTGCCGATGGTTTCGGAAGTGGATGCACCTTGGACGAACCGTATTCATGCCGATGATTTAGTTAACGCATTACTAACCGCCGCTGAAAAAGGTGAGAGTGGTTCTGTGTATAACGCATGCGATGGGCAACCAGGCAATATGACTGACTACTTTAATCAGGTGGCTGATCTTGCAGGCTTAGAGCGACCACGCATTATCTCAATGGAAGAAGCGCGAACCGAATTATCAGATGGTTTGTTGTCATATCTTTCTGAGTCGCGCCGATTGAGTAATCGCAAGCTCGTTGAGGAACTCGGTGTTTCGTTTAAGTACCCAACACTAGAGGAAGGCTTGCCTAGCTGCTTTTAAGGTTTCTCGAGTCCTAGCGATTCCCACATCGCGTCAACACGCGCTTTAACTTCGGCATCCATCACAATGGGTGTTCCCCATTCGCGATTCGTTTCTCCTGGCATTTTATTTGTCGCATCCATACCCATTTTGCCGCCGAGCCCTGAGATTGGTGAAGCAAAGTCGAGATAATCAATCGGTGTGTTTTCAACAAGCGTGGTATCGCGCACAGGATCCATACGTGTGGTCATTGCCCAGATGACATCTTTCCAATCGCGAGTATTTACATCGTCATCAACCACGACAACAAACTTGGTATACATAAACTGCCGCAAGAAAGACCACACGCCAAACATCACGCGCTTGGCATGACCTGGGTATTGTTTCTTAATGCTAACGACTGCCATGCGGTAAGAGCAGCCTTCTGGTGGTAAATAGAAATCAGTGATCTCTGGAAACTGTTTTTGCAATAAAGGGACGAAGACCTCGTTTAGTGCAACGCCAAGAATGGCTGGCTCATCCGGTGGGCGTCCCGTGTAAGTGCTGTGATAGATCGGCTTATCACGATGAGTAATGCGATCAATCGTGAACACAGGGAACTCATCGACTTCATTGTAATAGCCGGTGTGATCACCAAACGGACCTTCTGGCGCATTATCGTTGGGATGCAGATGGCCTTCTAAAACAAACTCCGCAGAAGCTGGCACTTGCAGATCATTGCCAACACATTGGGTCAGTTCAGTGCGACTGCCACGAAGCAATCCAGCAAACGCATATTCAGAGAGCGTATCGGGCACAGGGGTGACCGCGCCTAAGATAGTTGCAGGGTCTGCGCCTAGTGCGACTGAAATAGGAAAGGGCTCGCCAGGATGCTTCTGTTGCCAATCACGAAAATCGAGCGCGCCACCGCGATGGGCTAACCAACGCATGATCACGCGGTTCTTGCCAATGACCTGCATGCGATAGATGCCAAGGTTTTGGCGAGGCTTCTCTGGACCTCGTGTTATCACTAAGCCCCACGTGATCAGTGGCCCTGCATCACCAGGCCAGCAGGTTTGCACCGGGATATTTTTAAGATCGACATCATCACCTTCGATCACATGTTGCTGACATGCCGCGTTTTTAATCTTCTTCGGTGCCATGTCGAGCACCTTTTTAAACATCGGCAATTGCTTCCAGGCATCTTTCATCCCCTTCGGAGGACTAGGCTCTTTGAGCATCGCAAGCAGCTTACCGATCTCACGCAGTGCCTCGACCTTGTCTTCGCCCATGCCCATCGCCACACGCTTCGGCGTGCCAAATAGATTGCCCAACACAGGCGTTGATGAGCCCTTAACGTTTTCAAATAACAACGCAGGGCCTTCAGCGCGTAATACGCGATCACAGATCTCGGTCATTTCGAGATAAGGATCAACTTCTTGTTGAATGCGTTTGAGTTCACCTTGCGCTTCGAGTTGCGCAATGAAATCGCGAAGATCTTTGTATTTCATAAAACTTACTGTGCGTCAGAAGTACGCGGATGATGTCCGATATGTTCCGGCAAGGCGATCAAATGATCATCATGCTCAAGCGAGACCGCTTGACGATAAATGCTTAAGGCTTTTTCTGGCTCGTCCATGTGCTCGAGTAACCGAGCTAGCTCTCGGTAAGCAGCAACCGGGCCGTCATTACCCACGCTGGCTTCAAGATAGGCACGGGCTTTGCCCCATAATTGCGAACGCAAACATAATCGACCAAGACTTAAAAGTAGCGTTGCATCATTGGGGTATTTTTTAAGGTAAGCCTCAACGCGCGATAAGTGCTTCGCAGCATTAGGACATTCAAGCTGACCATACAACTCAACCAGTTCAACATCCCATCCTCGCTTAAGCGCTTGGCGTAAAAGCTCTTCCGCTTCCTGGTGGCGCTCACGTTCTTGCAAGTAACTGGCGTAGTCAGCAATCAGTGCAGGGTCTTCGCGTAACACTTTAGGCACATTGCGCCAGCGATAGCTGAGTTGTTCGGGATCCTTGTCTAAAAAGCTCGCCTCTAGTAACTTTTTATACGCTTTCTTTTCCAGCGACTTGAGCTGCTCAGCAGAAGCGACTTTGCGCTTTCGAAGCTCTGGCATCAATTCGCTTAAACGCTCCCAATCGCCCACTTGATCATAAAGATCCATCAGTAAGCGCAACACATAGGTGTGGTTCGGTGCGACATCACGCAGGTGACGAAGAGTATCTAAGGCTTGATCAAGCTGGTGATCTGCCATTTGCAGTTCTGCTTGAGTAATACTGACAGCCACATCAGCTGAGGGCATATGTTTATGTGCTAGGCGAATGTAACTATCACGACGCTCATGCGCGCCTTGCAGTTGTGCTGCGCGAGCAGCAGCAAGGTAGTTCAATAAAGGCGTCTCTGAACGATCAGCAAATTTCACCAAACGTTTTTCAGCTTTACGCCATTGGCCTTCAGATAATTCAAGCAAGCCACGGGTCATTGCGTTCTGTGCAGCACGGTTGCCACGACGTTGCGACCAATCTTTCACATCTGAGGGTAGGCGGTAGAAGCGTACCAATGCGCGAATGCTGAAATACATCACCGCAAAGAGCATCGCGATAATGATCAGCAATAAGACCAAGCTCATCTCAACGGTATATACACCGAAGGCCAACATGACATAGCCGTTATCACGTGTTGCGATGACGCCAATGCCAGCACCAAGCAGGATGACTAGCCAGATCTTAAGCAAACGTGTCATTGAGTCACGCTCGGCATCAGGTTCATCATAGGCGGCGCGATGGGTCCGCTAGGCGCAACTGGCTGCGTTGGATTGCCACCACGTGAGAGATCTTCAGTTAGCTTTTTACGTAACTGTAATTCATACAGAGAGCGACTCAGATCAGGCAGGCTAGGTTTGATGTTGATAGCTTTGAGTTCGTTGACCGCATTCAACATCGCTTGTGCCAACTGATGACCTGGGTCGAAGTAAGTGCCAAGCCAATTGGCAATCGTATTTAAATTATCTTGAAACAGTGCTTGGTCGCCTTTCGCAACCGCCAAGCGAGCCCCTTCAAGTTGCAGACGAAGGTTTTCGTAAAGGAAGTACTGTTGCTCTGGCGCCAGCATTGCTTGTTGCGGTTGATCATTACGACGCACACGAATCGTGTTTTTAAAACCAGTAATTAAATTATCGAGCAGTGAGTCCCAGGTTCGCGCCTGGCCATCGGTTTTTGCGGCATCAGTGGTTGGTTCACTCGTCGTGCCGAGAGTGTTCTTAGTGAGCTTGAGCTGAGGCACTTGATCAATTAATGCACCCAGCTTGGCTGATAGGCCCGCAACATCGGGTAACGATGTGCTGTCAATTGTGTTGATATCACGTGCTATCTGTTCACGAACCGCCAGCCAACCTGGATCACGCGTATCACGCAAACGTTGATCAGCGAGTAACAGCGCTTCACGGGCGGTGGCCAAATCACGTTCTAACGAAATGCGATGACTAGCAAGACGCAATAGATACTCTGCTTCAGACACCATCCACTGACCATTGTCTGAGCGTAGATGCATTTTCATTTCATCGAGACGCGCAAGCAGGGCTTGTTCACGCGATTGCAGCGTGTTTTGATCTAAAGCGAGTTTAGTTTGTTGTTCGGAGAGCTGAGCACGCGTTTCTTCGATGATCTTTTGTTGCTGCGCAGTGGTTTGATTAACTTGATCTACCTGACTCGCTTGCGAGCGTGCTTGTTGTTGCGTTTGTTGCAAGGCCGCAGTGAGTTGCGCTTGACGGTTTTGGCTCTGTTGGAATTTCGCACTGAGTGCATTTAGCTCTTCAGCAGTGCTTTGCGTTGATTGATAAGCAAAAACTAAAGCGCCAATGGCAAACCCTAATGCCACAAGAGTGGTGATGAGCAAGAGTGGGAATTTTTTCTTCGAAGGTTGCGCTGTGTTTGGCTCAGTCGCTGAGTCCATTTCAGGTCCAGATTCAGGTTCTGGAGTGACATCGATGACGACGTTTTCTTTATCTTTGGGCTCGGTCATATCAGCGTCAAAACTCTACCGGATTGTCTTGCCTATAAGACTAGCAAAGGCAGTGGTCTGCGTCTTGTTCTATTGCGCTTTAAGTAACTCGCGATTGATCTCGCAGACCGTTTTAAGTAAAGCCGCATCCGATGGTTGGTCGCTGACATAAATGGCCTCGCAACCCATCTCGTCAGCGTATTCAGCAATACGCTCGCTGATCACCGCTATTGGTGTTTGCTTGAGTTGCTCAACACCTTCGTCGCCGATCAGATGACATAGGTTTTTAAGGAGCTCGACACTGGTCACGGTGACCACATCAACCCAGCTCGACCAATTTTGAACCAGATTACTGGCATTTCGCTGCGGTAATTGGCGACGGTATGCCTCCGCATAGCTCACGCTAGCGCCACGCTCAGTCAGGGTGTCTTTGAGAAGTTCACGACCTCCATTGCCACGCACGATCAGGATTTTTTTGCCCCCAACTGCTTGTAGAGCCGGCAAAGCCAATAAGCCTTCGGAGTTCATCTGTTCATCGGGCAGTAAAGTTGCATCGAGACCGCAGTCTTCTAATGCGGCAGCGGTGGCTTTACCGACTGCAGCGATCTCTAAATTAACCGGGATGTTGTTTGGAAAATGCGGGAAGGCATAACGCACGGCATTGGCGCTTACAAAAATCAGTAGATCAATCTTTGACAGATCGGCGAGCTGTTGCTTTAAGCCTTTCTTATCCGAGGGACCTAAGATCTCAAGCGCAGGAAATCGCACTGGACGGCCATGTGCATTTTGAATTAATTCACAAAAAGCGTCGGCTTGTGCTTCAGCGCGGGTGACCAACACAGATAAGCCAGCTAGATCACAAGGCTTTTTGCTCATGCGTTTTCGTAAAGCTCACGCAAGATGGTGTCAGCGCCATGTGCCAGTAGCTCTTCGGCGACAACAACACCTAGCTCGGCTGCCTGTTCGCGCGAGCCACGAATTTCGGCACGAATTACTTCGCTACCATCCACGGTGCCTACCAAGCCGCGCATGAAGATCTCATCGCCCTCAAGGATGGCGTGGCCGCCAATCGGCACCTGACAACCGCCTTCTAAACGAGCATTCATGGCACGTTCTGCGGCAACACGGTCGGCGGTATCTTTGTGGTGTAAAGGGGCAAGTAACGCATTCACACGGGGATCATCAGAACGACATTCAATACCAACCGCGCCTTGGCCGATCGCTGGCAGGCTGTCTTCGGTATCGAGCGCATGACGGATGCGATCAGCAAAGCCTAAGCGAATTAAACCAGCAGATGCCAAGATGATGGCATCGTATTCACCGTCATCAAGTTTCTGTAAGCGTGTGTTCACATTGCCGCGCAGTGATTTGATCTCAAGATCCGGGCGTCGATCACTCAGCTGACATTGGCGACGTAAACTTGAGGTGCCAACAACAGCGCCTTCTGGCAACTCATCGAGTGAAGCGAACTTGTTGCTAACAAAGGCATCGGTTGGATCCTCACGCTCCATGATTACAGCAAGGTGTAAACCCTCTGGCAGCTCAACCGGTACATCCTTCATTGAGTGCACAGCGATATCGGCATCACCTTCTAGCATGCGAGCTTCGAGTTCTTTTACGAACAAACCTTTGCCGCCAATTTTGGCTAGAGGGGTATCCAGAATCTTGTCGCCTTGGGTCGACATGCCGAGGATCTCGACGTCTAAACCGGGGTGCGCAGCTTTTAGTGCGGCGGCCACATGTTCGGCTTGCCAAATGGCGAGCGGAGATTTGCGAGTTGCGATACGAATCGTTTCAGACATGTCGAGGGGAGTGCTTCAAAAATAAAATCTGGCGCAATGCTACTGACTTGAGCGGCTAAAAACAAAGCCTGTTGGCCATTGTGATAGCATCGCTGCCGCATTTTTGAGGATATGCCGTGACTGACCCCCATATTTTTGAAGCCAATCTGGAAGATTTTGAGCAAACCGTGATAGCTGCATCCCATCAAACCCCTTTGCTGGTGGACTTTTGGGCAGACTGGTGCGGCCCCTGTCATGCGGTAGCGCCCGCACTGAAGTCAGTGATTGCAGATCGAGAGGGTGAGATCCGTCTCGCCAAGGTCGAGGTTGACGAGGGCGAGAATATGAAGCTTGCCGGTCGTTATGCCGTGCGAGGGTTTCCAACCGTCATGTTGCTCGTGAATGGCGAGGAAGTGTCACGCTTTGCCGGTGCCAAGCCTGCGCATTGGATCGACCAATGGATCGATGAGAGTCTCGCTTAAGCGTTAAGCCAATCTTTTGGCTTTAGGTACACCTCGTAGAGCTCAGCTTCAGGCGTGCCTACTTCAGGGGCATAGTCGTACTTCCACGTTACCAATGGCGGCAATGACATCAAGATCGATTCAGTACGACCACCGGTTTGCAAACCAAAGATGGTGCCCCGGTCGAAAACTAAGTTGAACTCGACATAGCGGCCACGACGATAAAGCTGGAAGTCGCGTTCGCGATCACCATAAGGCGTACCTTTACGACGTTGAACGATGGGCAGGTAAGCCGGCACATAATGATCACCCACGCTACGCATCATCGCAAAGCTCTGCTCAAACCCGTCTTCGTTTAAATCATCGAAGAACAAACCGCCAACACCGCGTGGTTCATTGCGATGCTTTAAGTGGAAGTAGTCATCACACCATTGTTTGTATTTGTCGTAGCGATCATCACCAAAAGGCGTGCAGGCATCTTTAGCCGTTTGATGCCAATGCTTCACATCGTCGACATTGCCGTAATAAGGCGTAAGGTCAAAACCCCCACCAAACCACCAGACAGGCTCTTCGCCGGGCTTTTCTGCAATAAAGAAACGCACGTTTGCATGCGAGGTTGGCACATACGGATTGTGAGGATGAATAACTAATGACACGCCCATGGCTTGGAATGAGCGACCAGCAAGTTCTGGGCGTGCGGCTGTTGCTGAGGGTGGTAAGCCATCACCATGCACATGCGAGAAGTTAACTCCGGCTTTCTCAAACACATTGCCGTTTTCTAAAACGCGCGAGCGACCGCCACCGCCTTGTTCACGATCCCAAGCATCTTCAGCAAAGGCTTGCCCGTCTTCTTCGGTTAAAGCAGCGCAGATGCGCTCTTGCAGATCGAGTAGATAATTTTTTACGGCGTCTAAATCGGGGGTGTTACTCATAGTGACTTAGCGTAAACGCTTTCCAGTCGTAATGTCAGTGATAGGTGTTGGTTTATCGAGTTGGCCTAAAGCGCCACTCAAAATATAGTCACATCCAGGGCAGTGAAGCTGTACTTCAAACGCGCTCTTTGCGGGCGCTTGGCCGCTACGATTGGCTGAAGTCGATACGATGGCGTGACCTGTTTCGTCACATAATGCCGAGGCAATCGGATGTGTCGTAACGCGACAGGCAATCTTGTCATTTCCACCGTTTACCCAGCGTGGCAGATCATTTGCTGCGGGTAGTAAGAAGGTATGTGCACCTGGCCATTCCTTACCAACCTTTAGCAACCATTGATCAAGATCATCAACAAACGGGCGCAGCTGTTCGGCATGTGATGCGATGAGAATGAGACCTTTGCTCTCGGGACGTTGCTTTAACTCAAGCAGTCGCGCGACAGCATGCGCGTCGAGTGGATCACAACCAAAGCCGTAAACCGCTTCAGTTGGATAAGCGACAACGCCTCCCTGATGGATGATGCGTGCTGCGAGATGTGTACGAAAACGTGACGACATGCGCGCAGTGCTTATTCTTCAGGTGGTGCTTCGTAAGCTTCGGCGAAGCTGCATTCCTGCTGAGGACAGACCTTTTGCGTACCACTGCGTTTAGTTGTCTTGATGGTCACGATTGGCCAATGACAGGTTGGGCAGGGCTCGGCTAAGGGCATGTTCCAAGTGGCGTAGTCACACGTTGGGTATGTTGAACACGAATAGAAAACTTTGCCGCGACGTGAGCGACGTTCCATCATCATGCCTTTCTTACACTTAGGACATTCGACGCCAGTGTCTTTAGGTTTTTCGAGTGGCTCGATGTGCTTACAGTCTGGATAAGACGAGCAACCAATGAACTTGCCGTAACGACCGGTCTTATAAATCAGCTCAGAGCCACACTCAGGACAATCACGACCGACCTTTTCAGGCTCAGGCGAATCACCATCGTCATTCAGGTTACGTGTGTAGTCACATTCAGGGTATGCGGTACAACCAATAAAGCGACCATTGCGTCCTAAGCGAATCGATAATTGCTCATTACACTTAGGACACTTCTCATCAATCTTCTCTTGGGTGACGTCTGAGCGTTGTACGTTCTCTTGTGTGTCTTCAATACGATCAATGAAGGGTTTCCAGAATTTTTCTAAGAGAGGTACCCATTCTTCTTCACCTCGTGAAACAGCATCTAGCTCATCTTCCAGTTGTGCGGTGAAGTTGTAATCAACGTATTGAGTGAAGTAGTTGGTTAAGAATTTATTAACCACGCGACCTACATCTGTTGGATAGAAACGCTTCTTGTCGATCTCAACATATTCGCGATCTTGCAGTGTTGAGATGATCGATGCGTAAGTCGATGGACGACCAATGCCAAACTCTTCAAGCGCTTTTACCAAGCTTGCTTCTGAAAAGCGAGGTGGTGGTTCAGTGAAGTGTTGCTCAGGGCGGATTTTAAGTAGCTTAACTTTTTCACCTTCGGTGAGCTCAGGCAGCATCTTTTCGTCATCATCGCCTTTGCTGTCATCGGTACCTTCAAGGTAAATCTGCATGAATCCAGGGATAGCGATGGTTGAGCCATTCGCTCTGAAGGTGTGATTGCCCGCAGTCATGTCTGCTGCCACGGTATTGATGGTGGCATGGATCATCTGGCAGGCGACGGTACGTTTCCAAATTAAGGTGTAAAGCTTGAGCTGATCTTTATCCAGATGTTTAGCGATGCCATCGGGCGTGTTTAAAACCGAGGTTGGACGAATCGCTTCGTGTGCTTCCTGAGCATTCTTCGATTTAGTTTTAAATTCGCGCGCAGCTTTTGGCAAATTCTCTTTGCCATAGGTGTCGCTGATGAAACCGCGTAGTTCCCCAATTGCCTCGTCAGCTAAGTTCACCGAGTCGGTACGCATATAGGTGATCAGACCAACAGTGCCTTCGCCAATATCAACACCTTCATAAAGGCCTTGAGCAACACGCATGGTACGTTGTGCGGTAAAGCCTAACTTACGTGCGGCTTCCTGTTGCAGTGTTGAGGTTGTGAAAGGTGGTGCAGGGTTACGCTTGCGCTGCTTCTTTTCAACCTTGGCAATGGTTAGCTCACCATTAGCGGCTTCGTTGAGTGCAGCCTCAACGGTCTTTGCGCGTTTTTCGTTGGTGATCGAAAACTGGCTGAGTTTTTCATTGTCAAAATGTGTCAGCTTTGCATTAAAGCCTTGGCCGTCTTTTTCGGTATCCGCTTCTACAGTCCAATATTCTTTCGCCTTGAATGCTTCGATCTCATCTTCGCGTTCACAGATCAAACGCAAGGCAGGGCTTTGCACACGACCTGCAGATAAACCGCGACGAACTTTCTTCCAAAGCAGAGGCGATAGGTTAAAACCAACGAGGTAATCGAGTGCGCGGCGCGCTTGTTGTGCATTCACTAAGTCCAACGAGAGTTCACGTGGATTAGCGACTGCATCTTGCACGGCTTTCTTAGTGATCTCGTTGAAGACAACGCGATGCACGGTTTTGTTCTTTAGCTTTTTCTTCTCATTCAGCAATTCGTATAGGTGCCATGAGATAGCTTCACCTTCGCGGTCGGGGTCGGTCGCGAGATACAGAGCGTCGGCATTCTTTAACTTAGAGATGATGGTTTTGACATGTTTGTCGTTTCGTTCGATGACCTGATACTTCATCGCGAAATGATTGTTGGGATCAACCGCACCTTCTTTAGGCACAAGATCACGCACGTGGCCATACGATGCGTACACATCGAAATCTTTGCCGAGATATTTTTTGATCGTTTTCGCTTTTGCGGGCGATTCAACGATGACCAGATTCATAGTGATCCCAGTGTTTTTAAGATAAGAAATCGCCGGCATCAGCCGGCGTCCTATTTATACGGATATCTTTGATTGAGGGGTCGTGTCAAGCCGAGCGGCAAATTAAGCCCCCTCAAGCGAGGTATTAATGAAGGTATGGAGGCTCGCCGTTGTAGACCAGTTCTTCCATCAATGCGAAGGCGTTTTCTTGGCCTGGCTGATTCAATAAAACGAGTAAAACCACCCACTTAACGTCATCTGTGGTCAGCTCTTCGGTCTCGATCGCCATGCAGCGTTCAATAACGAGTTCGCGGCTCATTGGGTCCAGAATGCACATTTGTTCAAGATTCATCAGCAAGCTGCGGATGTCTATGTCCATCTTCTGTTGCTCGAGATCGGTGTAGACACGGATCGCACCGTTAGGTTGGGCCTCGCGATATTCGCTCAAGCTACCTTGGCACCAAGCGAGCTCATCCAACCAATCAAAGGCTTTGTTCACTTCACCTTTCTGGAATCCGGCGCTGATCAACTCTTCTTCTAAAGTGATCTGGTCGACAGGCACAGACTGCTCGCTATCCATGTAGTTTTCATAGATGTAAACCAGAACGTCGATAAGATTTTCGTTCATGTTGAGAGTCCTTTTCGAAGAGGGAAAGAGTGGCTGTGCGTCTGTTGGAAACGCTGTGATGAGGTCAGATTGTGATTTGTTCGATTGAACATTTACTGCCTTAACGTAGCCGAATGAACCGTCCACCTGATTCTGATAATACATGACCTTGCAGTTCGAGCAAGAGCAAAATTGACGAGACTTCCGCGGCATTGAAAGGGCTATTTTCAACGATCTGATCGGTGGTTACCGGATCAAATCCCATCGCATCCAAAATTGCTGCGTGATCGGCATCGATTTGAGCTGAAACCTCGAGCGCTTCCGATGCGTCTGCTGGTTTTTCCGAGGTCGATAGTTTTGGTAGCAGCTCTTCAACGATATCTTCTGCCGTTTCGACAAGTTTCGCGCCCTGACGAATCAATGCGTGGCAGCCGCGTGCCATCGGGTTGTGAATCGAACCTGGGATAGCAAAGACATCACGGCCCATTTCAGATGCAAGTCTTGCCGTGATGAGTGATCCGCTTTTTACGGCAGCTTCGACCACCAGGGTGCCGAGCGAAAGCCCTGCGATCAGGCGATTGCGCCGTGGAAAATTGCCGGGATGTGGGCCTGTACCGGGAGGATATTCGGTAAGAATTAAGCCGTTGTCGGCGATCTGATGAGCGAGCTCTTTGTGCTCGGCAGGGTAAATCCGGTCAAGCCCCGTTCCCATGATGGCGATGGTGCCGCCATTAGCTGCTAAGGCGCCTTTATGAGCCGCGGCATCGATGCCTTTGGCTAAGCCACTGGTGATGACAATGCCGTTCTTGGCTAGGAATTCGGCAAAAGCCCCCGCATTCACTAAGCCACCTTGAGTGGCGCTTCGGCTGCCCACTATGGCGAGCTGTGGGAAGCCTAAAAGTTCGGTATCGCCACGCGCAAAGAGGGCAATAGGCGCATCAGGCAACTCGCGCAAAAATGCGGGGTATTGTGGCGAAAAATAGTGAATGAGCTGATTTTCGCTTGAATTAAGCCAATTCTCATCAGACTCAATTTGCGCCTCATCGATGCCATCGAGTGCTTTTTTTACACGCGTATCTGATGATTGACGCAGCTGAGAAAGCAGCTCGCTAATGCTGCTCGAACTGTCAAAAAAAGGTTTGAGCGTTGCGGGCCCAAGACCGGGGGCGCGAATCAGCGATAGCCAATCACGGGCATTGCTATCGCTATCTGAAATGTCAGGTGAAGATGATTTCATAAGCAAACAGTTTAGGGCTGTCGCAGATGATCTCCAATCTGAATTCCACGATGGGACTCCATCACAAGGGCATAACTCACCTGATCAAAGGTTTTGTACACCATCGCAAGGCCAACAGAATCAACCACATAGCCTGATTCAAGCACGGGCTTAATCGCATTAATCGGAATGACACGAACCGGTTCGGCAACATCACGGATGCGCATTTGTGGCGTTAACACAACACGACCACTGGCTTTGCGCAGCTGTGGTTTGCCATTGATGTAGACCAATTCCACAACATCACCCGGATAGATCCAATGAGGGTCTTCAATTTGTGGATTAATCTGCCAAATTTCTGGCCATTGCCAAGGGTGTTCTAAAAAGCGGCCTGAGATATCCCACAGGGTATCGCCTTTCACCACGGTATAACGATCAGGATGGGACGGTTTGATTTTCAGCACATCAGCTTGTGCAGCCGCCGTTAATAAAAAGATGCCCGCAGATAGCGACAAAAGTGAGCTAAAAAGAGTTTTTTTCATGGGAATTCTTCCATTTATACTCGTTGCAAAGGTCTCCATGACCGGTGCTTTGAGGTATCATTTTCAGATGAGAGGCCTTTTCGGCAGACCTTGGTAGAACTAAATGGATTCTGCAGTCACCGAATGAGTGCCGAAATGACGCTGAATTTGGTTGAAAACAATGGCTTTACTCGACATTTTGCACTTTCCTGATCCCCGCCTTCGTGAGGTGGCCAAACCTGTTGAGCAGGTGGATGCTTCGGTTAAGCAGCTCGTCGATGACATGTTTGAAACTATGTACGACGCACCTGGTATCGGCTTAGCGGCAATTCAAGTGAATGTGCCTATGCGCGTGATCACTGTGGATATTTCAGAGGATCAAGATGAGCCTTTGGCACTAATTAACCCTGAGATCACCAGCAAGGACGGCATCGAGGAAATGAAAGAGGGCTGCTTATCGGTCCCTGGCGTTTTCGAGATGGTGCAACGTGCAGATAAGATAACTGTCAAATTTCTTAATCGAGATGGCGAGTCGGTGGAGATGGAAGCGGAAGGTTTGCTGGCGGTTTGTATCCAACATGAAATCGATCATCTCGATGGCAAATTGTTTGTCGACTATCTCTCAACGCTTAAGCGTCAACGTATCCGTACAAAACTAGAAAAAGAAAACCGTCAACGAGCTTAACCGTTCGTTTCGCCGTTACGGGAAGCAGCCATGAGCAACGCCTTACGTATTATTTTCGCCGGTACGCCGGACTTTTCTGTGTTGCCACTCAAGGCACTTATGGACTCGGAACATGAGGTGGTTGCCGTATATACCCAGCCTGACCGTCCGTCAGGGCGTGGCCGAAAATTAACCCCGAGCCCAGTTAAAGTGGTTGCAGTTGATGCGGGTATCCCCGTAGAGCAGCCGATTAACTTTAAAGATGCCGCTGACGTTGAACAGCTGAAAAAGTATCAAGCGGATTTGATGGTGGTAGTGGCCTATGGCTTGTTGTTGCCCGAGAGTGTGCTCGATGCGCCTCGCTTAGGATGTATCAATATTCATGCCTCATTGCTGCCGCGTTGGCGTGGTGCGGCTCCGATTCAACGCGCTGTACTTGCTGGTGATAAAGAGTCAGGTGTTGCCATCATGCAGATGGAAAAAGGCTTAGATACGGGCCCTGTTTTTTTAATGGAGCGAGTGACGCTAGAAGAAGACGAAACCGGTGGCACTCTGCATGACAAGCTGGCCGAGTTAGGTGCCAGTGCATTAATTAAAGCGCTCCCGATGCTTGAAGATCCGAGTTGTATACCTGTCGCTCAAAATGATGAGTTGGCAAATTACGCAAAGAAGTTAGATAAAAAAGAAGCAACTATCGATTGGCAGCAATCGGCACAAGACATTGAGCGACTGGTGCGAGCTTTTAATCCTTGGCCGGTGGCACAAACGCGTTATGAAGATGCCTTTATGCGCATCTGGTCTGCTTATGCCATTAAAGGTGAAGCAGCTCAGCCAGGCATGGTGATGTCCGCCTCTCGGGATGGCATTGATGTCGCAACAGGTGATGGTTTGCTACGTATTACGCAATTACAAATGCCCGGTAAGCGTGCGATGAGTGCGCAAGATTTTATCAATGCGCAAGATATTCAAGGCGTAATCCTAGGCGATTAATGCATGGTCTCTTCGCGTCGTCTTGTTGTCGATAACATCCTTGGGGTAATGGATGGTCGCTCTTTAGATGCGGTCATAGAACAAAACGCAAAAGACTTATCTGAGCTTGATCGCCGTTCAGTGGCTGATAGTTCGTATGGTTTGGCGCGTTGGTTTAGACAATGCCATGCCATTGTTGCTGCCCGCTTACAAAAACCGTTTAAGGATAAAGATCGCGATGTGCATGTCGCTCTGATGTTAGGTGTTTGGCAGCTATTGCATAGCCGTACCGCAGAGCATGCCGCGATCTCTTCTATTGTTGAGTTGGTGCGTGAGCTGGATAAGCCGTGGGCAGATAAGCTCGCTAATGGCTTACTTAGAAAAGTTCAACGCGAGATGCAGGACGATGCATCAGAGTTAAATGCGTTACTCGGTAATGATTTATCGATTGCGTATGCGCAGCCCAAGTGGTTTGTGAAAGCTTTACAGAAGGCATGGCCGGAAAAAATTGAGTCCATCTTGTCGGCACTGCAAGAACGCGCACCGATGACCTTGCGCGTCAATACGCACAAGGTCGCACGTGACGAGTATCTTAATCAACTAGCTTCATGTGATATTCAGGCTGAACCTTTGGAGGCAGTACCTTCTGCGCTGGTGCTTGATAAGCCCATGGGTGTTTTTCAGTTGCCAGGTTTTGATGAGGGACTGGTGTCTATACAAGATGCCGGCGCACAACTTTCTGCTGAGTTGCTAGATCTGCACGCGGGTCAGCGTGTTTTAGATGCATGTGCCGCGCCTGGTGGTAAAAGTATGCATTTGGCACAGCATCAGCCAGAGATAACACTCACCGCTTGTGATATCGATGAGCAGCGTTTGGAGCGTGTGGCACAAAATGCTGAGCGCTGTGGTGTGACCTTGAGTTTGCAAGTCCTTGATGCCGAAAACCCACCACAAGCTTGGCGAGATCAGCCATTTGATCGCATCTTGTTGGATGCGCCTTGTTCTGCAACGGGGGTGATGCGTCGTCATCCAGATGTGCGCATGTTAAGACGAGCGACGGATATTGAGGACTTAGCCGTTCGCCAAGCTAAAATTCTAGATTCCTTGTGGGAATGTTTGGCGCCGGGCGGTAAGCTTCTTTATGTGACCTGCTCCTTGATGCCAAAAGAGAATGAGCAGCAGATTCAAGCTTTTATGGAACGTCAGCCAGGTGTAAAGGTCATACCTATCGATGTAACTTGGGGGCATACGCGCGCAATAGGGCGTCAGACCTTGCCCGGTGAAATGACGATGGATGGATTTTTTTATGCCTTATTGGAAAAGACCAATGCAACGACTGCTTAGTTTCGTTCTGGTGATGTTCCTGGCTTGTGCGAGCCATGCCGATATGGCGTATGAAAACGTCACGCTGACCGTCAGTGATGATCAGCGTTTGATGCTAAATGGTTCGATGAAAATCACCTTGTCACCTGCTGTGATCGAGGCGTTGCAAAACGGCGTGCCAATTACCTTTGAAAAGCATATTCAAGTGCGAGAGCAAGGCGCATGGGTTTGGACTAAAGACATTGCTGAATATCGTATGCGTAGCGTCTTACGCTATCGATTGCTCGAAAAGGCGTATGAATTAAAACGTCTCGATAGTGGTAGCGTGACAAAGCGAGCGACATTAGCTGCGGCTTTAACTCAGCTGGGTGAAATTCAATCGATGCCATTGATTGAGGTGGCAAAGCTAAACAAGTCAGAAGCCTATAATGTCGAGCTTGATGCAAAGTTAGATATTGAGGCGTTACCACTGCCGCTTCGTCCAAAAGCCTACATATCATCAGATTGGTCACTTAGTGCAGAAACCGTAGTACAAGGCTTTAAACCATGAGTGATCGTCGTCGCATAGATGTCCTTGCGATGCTGGTGTTAGTTGCACTGATCTTTGGTTCGCTTTATTTGATGAGCGAGGCGATCCAGCAAACCAGTGTCTTGGCAGACGATTGGTTTATCCCATTGATGGTCTTTACGGCAATTGGTTTGATCACGCTAACCGGTGTGGTTGGCGTCAACCTGTTCCGTCTGTGGCGAGAGTATCGTCGCCGTGAGCCTGGTGTACGTCTGAATGTACGCTTAGCGCGACTATTTATCTTATTGTCCTTTGCGCCGGTTGCTATCGTGTATTTTTATTCATGGCAGTTCTTATCTAAGGGCGTTGATAGTTGGTTCGAAGTCTCAATTGAAGATGCAATGAATGGCGCAAACGCACTGGGTCAAACGGCACTCGATCTGCATAAAAAGGGATTGGTCAAAGAAACCGAACGTATCTTGGCGCAACTCGATGATGCATCAGAGATGGCGTTGGGCTTTGCCTTAGATGAAGCGCGTCTTAAATCCGATGCGGTTGAATTAATTGCCTATCGCTTATCGGGCGCACCAGCAGCGACGAGTCGTGAAAACACAGAATTCGTTTCGCAGTTATTTTCGGATGAGGCTTTTGTCGCCGTTCGCGAAGGCGCAAGCCAGGCCATGTTTGAGATGGGGACAGATCAGCAAAGCTATATCAAGGTGCTTGCCGCAGATCCTCGTCAACGTGGTGAGCTGATGTTGCAAGCCTTATATCCCATGCCTGACCGTTTGCAGGCGTTGATTAAACAGGTTCAGGGTTCGCTTGAAGAATACAGAAGCACAAGTACGACACGAGACGCGATCTTTGACATCTTTGCCGTCACCTTGGCGCTGGCTGCTGTATTAGCGGTTTTTGGTGCGATATGGGGTGCGCTTTATACCTCGCGCCAACTGGTCCGCCCAGTCAGGGATATCTCGATAGCGACACAAAAGGTCGCTGTGGGTATGTATGACACTCAAGTGCCAATGCCTAAAGTGGATGATGAGCTGAGCTTCCTGGTTGATTCGTTTAACCAAATGACGCAAAGAATTGGTCGGGCACGTTATGCCGCCGAGATGAGTAAGAACGAATTACAGCTTCAGCATAACTACCTTGAAACAGTGATGGGCGCTTTGACCACAGGGGTTATTGCGCTTGATAAACACGGCAAGATCACCACCGCAAACTTGGCGGCAGAGATGGTTTTGGGCTTGCCGCTGAGTGAGTTTAAAAAGCGACCATTAACGAGTCTGGGTGAGAAGAAGCCGGTGCTTGATCCCTTTGTTGATCGCATGTGGCAATCAATACATGGCGAGGCATTGCCTGCTAATACGCAGATCACTTTGTATCGAGAAAATGGACACCAGACATTATTATGTCGTCACTCTGTGTTGCCCGCTGCGTCAGCTAAAGAACAAGGTCATGTGCTGGTATTCGACGATGTTACTGAGCTGGTACATGCGCAGAAAGATGCAGCATGGGCAGAGGTTGCGCGACGGTTGGCGCATGAGATTAAAAATCCACTCACGCCAATTCAGTTAGCTTCCGAGCGTTTGCGACATCACTACCTAAAGAAGATGTCCGAAGAGGAAGCACGCGTGTTGGATCGTTCGACCACGACTATTGTTAATCAGGTTGATGCATTGAAGTCGATGGTGAATGATTTTTCCGAGTACGCGAAGCCATCGAAGATGGATAGCCGCCTAATCACCATTGATAACTTTATCGGTGATGTTTTAGCGCTTTACGAAACAGCGCAATCGCCAGTTGTGTACACGCCGGGCGCAAAAGGCGTGAAGATCGAAGGCGATCCGGTACGCTTACGGCAGGTTATTCATAACTTGGTTAAAAATGGCCTCGAAGCACTTGGTGATAAAGACGGTAAAGTGCGAGTTATCACTGAGATTGGCCAATCGAAATCCAGTGGTGCGATGCGCTTTAGGTTACGTATCGAAGATGATGGTGGCGGTTTTGATGCCGACTCCTTAGGCCAAGTGTTTGAGCCTTACGTGACGAACAAACCGAAAGGTACGGGTCTAGGTCTGGCGATTGTGAAACGTATTATTGGTGAGCATGGTGGCACCTGCCGCGCATCAAATCGTCAAGAAGGTGGTGCTAGTATTCAGATAAGCTTGCCGGTGCGTGAGCGAACCCAAGAAGTGTTAGAGGTCAGTAATTCATGAGCGCGCCTAATGTCCTTGTTGTTGATGATGAACCCGATATTCGTGAACTCGTTGGCGAGATTCTCGAAGACGAGGGTTATCGTGTCTCAACTGCTGAGAATGGTGAGCAAGCTCGTCAAGCCTTACGCGATAGCAAACCGGATCTCATCTTTTTAGATATCTGGATGCCCGAGCTTGATGGCATTACCTTATTAAAAGAACTCAGTGAAGAAAAAGGTCTGCCTTGTCCTGTGATTATGATGTCTGGCCACGGCACTGTTGAGACAGCCGTTGAAGCAACGCGTCTTGGCGCCTATGACTTTTTAGAAAAGCCTATCTCACTCAATCGCCTGACGACTACGGCAAAACGCGCTTTAGATGCACATCGTATGTCGATGGAAAATGAAGGCCTGCGTATAAAGGTGGGTGACTTTGTTGAGCCGGTAGGTGCCAGTGCTGTCATCACGCGACTGCGCGAGCAGGTTCGTCGAATTGCGCAGCATGACAGTTGGGTGTTGATGACCGGTCAGCCGGGCTCGGGTCGTGAGACCTTTGCGCGTTATTTGCATCATCACAGTGCTCGTGCAAGCCAACCATTCATTGTGTTGAATGCTTCAGGTGTTACCAAAGGTGGATCAGCCTTTGAGCTATTTGGTCGTGAACAAGATGGCAAGGTCGAATACGGCAAGCTTGAGCAAGCTGCTGGCGGTACGTTATTTTTAGACGAGATCGCAGAGCTAGAAATTTCAGCCCAAGCACAGTTAGAAGCCGCACTTGAAACCGGCGAGTTCTTGCGTGTCGGTGGTGCAGCGCCAGTAAAGCTCAATGCACGTGTTGTTGCTGCAACGGCAAAAGAGTTATTGAAATTAGTAACGGAAAATAAGTTTCGTGAAGACTTGTTCTACCAGCTTAACGTGGTACCGATTAAGATTCCTTCGCTGGCTGAGCGTAAAGAAGACGTTCCGATGTTGTTGCAAGAGGCGGTTGATCGCTTCACTTTAGTCGATCGTTTGCCATTTCGAGAATTTTCATTTGCCGCACAGAACTTCCTACGTGATTACGACTGGCCGGGCAACATCCGAGAGCTGCGTAACATGGTGCAGCGTGTATTGATCTTGGGCTCAGACGAAGAGGTTAGTCTTAAAGAAGTGCAAACCGCTCTAGGTCAAGTGCGAGCTGAAAGTACGGATGCGATGCCAGTCGGTATCAGTATGGATCAGCCAATGAAGGAAGCGCGTGAAGAATTTGAAAAGCTGTATTTAGAGCATCACTTCTCATTGGCAGAAGGTAACGTCAGTCGCATGGCGCAAGCGGTAGGCATCGACCGAGCTAACCTGTATAAAAAATTGCGTGATCGCGGCATCGAGATTAAATCGCGTTAATGACTCCGGCGATCAAGCTGCTTGAGCAGCAGGGCATAAAGCATGCCGTTCACCCCTATGATCATGACCCCAATAGCGAAGCCTATGGCCTAGAAGCTGCCGAGAAAATTGGCGTGCCTTATGCGCAGGTCTTTAAGACCTTATTAGTAGCCCTAGAAGGCAATGCCAAAAAGCTCGCGGTTGGCATTGTGCCAGTCGACAAACAGCTTAATCTCAAAGCAATCAGTAAGGCGCTTGGCGTTAAAAAAGTGGCTATGGCAGATCCGCAACAAGCGCAGCGAGCCACTGGTTATATTGTTGGCGGGATTAGTCCCCTTGGTCAAAAAAGTCGTTTGCCGACGGTTATTGCCGAGTCAGCTCAAGATTTCACTGAGATGTATGTCAGTGGTGGAAAGCGTGGTTTAGATATCTCATTAGCACCGACTGATCTTGCTAATCTTCTTAATGCAAAGTTTGCTGATATATCGTGTTAAACGCTGCCATCTGAGATCGTTCAGGCGTAGAATAATCGTATGACAAGCATCCAACGTCTGATCACGCTATGAAGATAATCATCTTAGGCGCAGGCCAAGTCGGCACAACGGTCGCACAGAACTTGGCAAGTGAAGCAAACGACATCACCGTCGTTGACCATAATGCCGGCCTTTTGCGTGACATGCAGGACCGTATCGATATCCGCACAGTACAAGGCCAAGCTTCACATCCCGATGTCTTACGCCAAGCGGGCGCTGAAGATGCTGACATGTTGATCGCTGTCACCAATAGTGATGAAACCAACATGGTTGCCTGCCAATGTGCTGCAACCTTATTTAAAACGCCTCGCAAAATTGCTCGTGTACGAGCACCTGAATATCTCAAGCATCCTGAGCTGTTTGCACCCGGTGCGATTCCTATCGATGTTTTGATTAGTCCAGAGCAATTAGTAACGGATTACATCTTGCGCTTGATTGAACACCCAGGTGCGTTACAGGTACTTGATTTTGCCGATGGTCGCGTGCGATTGGTTGCAGTCAAAGCTTATTACGGTGGCCCACTGGTTGGTCACGAGTTGCGCGATCTGAATGATCATTTAAAAGGTGCCGAAGCGCGTGTCGCGGCAATCTATCGTAAAGACCGCGCCATCATGCCAACTGGTCGTACTGTCATCGAGGCCGATGATGAGGTGTTCTTCTTAGCAACCGCTGAAAATATTTCATCCGTGATGAAAGAACTACGCCGTGCTGAAAAGCCATTCAAGCGTTTGATCTTTGCTGGGGGTGGCAACATTGGCCGTCGTCTTGCATCCGCCTTAGAGAATGATTACCGCGTTAAATTGATCGAGCACGATAGCCGTCGCTCAAAGCGTGTTGCAGAACATCTGCCAGAGACCATCGTGTTACATGGTGATGCGGCAGATGAAAACTTGCTGCTGGAAGAGAACATCGAAGATACCGATGTGTTCTGCGCAATCACCAATGATGATGAAGCGAATATCTTGTCAGCCATGTTGGCTAAGCGACTCGGCGCGCGCAAAGTCATGTCGCTGATTAATCGCGCCGCTTACGTTGACCTTGTGCAGTCAGGTGCAATCGATATCGCGATATCACCTCAGCAAGCCACCATTGGTTCATTGCTCACGCATGTGCGTCGTGGCGATGTGGTGATGGTGCATTCGTTGCGTCGCGGTGCAGCAGAAGCGATCGAAGCGATCGCGCATGGCGATAAAAGCTCGTCCAAAGTCGTCGGTCGTCGCATTGATGAATTAAAGCTACCAACCGGCACTAGCATTGGTGCGATTGTGCGTGGCAATGAAGTGCTGATGGCGCATCACGATGTAGTTATTGAAGCGGAAGACCATGTGATCTTGTTCTTGATCGATAAGCGCAAAGTCGTCGACGTTGAGCGCTTGTTCCAAGTGGCGGTTACCTTCTTCTAAACATGTCGTTTAAAGCCATCCAACGCATCTTAGGTATCTTGTTGACGGTCTTTAGCGTCACTATGTTGCCGCCGATCGTGGTGTCTTGGATCTACAGCGATGGTGCGATGCTCGCCTTTGCCATTGCATTCGGCATCATCATTACTGCGGGCATGTTGATCTGGTTGCCTGTTGCCAATGTGCGTCGCGAAGCACGTGTTCGCGATGGATTCATCATCGTGGTGATGTTTTGGACCGTATTAACCGTAACCGGCGCTTTGCCTTTTATCTTATCGACCGATCCACATCTATCGATTACTGATGCGATCTTTGAATCGGTATCTGGTCTCACCACAACCGGCGCAACAGTCATTACGCATCTTGATGAGCTACCCGAGTCGATCTTGTTTTATCGTCAACAGCTTCAGTGGTTAGGCGGCATGGGTATTATCGTTTTGGCCGTCGCGGTGCTACCGATTCTCGGCATCGGTGGTATGCAGCTTTATCGTGCAGAAACACCAGGGCCCATGAAGGACTCAAAGCTTACGCCTCGGATTACCGAAACAGCCAAAGCCTTGTGGATGATCTATCTGTCGTTAACGGTCGCTTGTGCGTTTGCCTATTGGGTAGCCGGCATGAATACCTTTGATGCGATCGGACATGCCTTCTCAACGGTAGCGATTGGTGGTTTCTCAACACACGATGCCAGTATGGGCTTCTTTAATAGCACGGCAATTTATTTGGTTGCGGTTGTCTTTATGTTACTAGCCGCAGTTAACTTCTCACTGCACTTTGTCGCCTTCCGCTCAAAAAACCCTAAAGGTTATTGGCACGATGATGAGTTCAAGTTCTATATCGTGATTCAACTGATCGTTATTACCGTGACCATTCTTGGCCTATGGGTTACAAAAAGTTACGACAACTGGAGCGATGCATGGGTACATGGGTTATTCCAAGCGGTATCGATAGGTACAACGGCGGGCTTTACCACGGCAGAGTTTTATAACTGGCCGGGCTTTATTGCGATCACCTTATTGTTCGCCAGTTTTGTTGGTGGTTGTGCTGGATCAACCGGTGGTGGCATCAAAGTGATTCGTTTGTATCTGCTGATCAAGCAAGGTATGCGAGAGATAACCCGATTAATCCATCCAAGCGCACAAATCCCAGTTCGTATTGGCGGCAAGGTGGTGCAGTCGCGCATCATTGAGGCGGTGTGGGGATTCTTCGCGCTGTATGTGGCGAGCTTTACTGCGATGTATCTCGCACTTGCGGCAACCGGACTGGATCTGATGACCGCCTTCAGCGCAGTTGCGGCAAGTATCAACAACCTTGGCCCAGGTCTTGGCGAGGTGGGTTTGAACTATGCTCAAATGCATGATCCAGGCAAATGGATTCTGTGTTTTGCCATGTTGCTTGGCCGACTTGAGATCTTCACCTTGTTGGTGCTGCTGACGCCAACCTTTTGGCGTAAATAGCCAAAATCTATCATTCCGATATAAATATAAAATTTTATCTATTATAGATTTCTATCAATAATCCTCTCCACTTAGTTTTTACCTAATAACAGGAGAGGTGAAATGAACTCAATGGTTGGTCAGCGCGTCCCAAGCGCAACATTTAAAACCCGTCAAAACGGTGAATTCGTCGATGTGACATCTGAGCAGATCTTCAACGGTCGAACCGTTGTGGTGTTCTCGCTACCCGGTGCTTTCACCCCGACATGTTCTTCAACCCACTTGCCGCGCTTCAATGAGCTTGCGCCAGTGTTTAAACAAGAAGGTGTCGATGAAATCGTCTGTATGTCAGTGAATGACGCCTTCGTGATGGATGCATGGAAAGAGCACCAAGAAGCAGATCAGGTGACATTGATTCCAGACGGTAACGGTGAATTCACCCAGGGTATGGGCATGCTGGTTGATAAGTCAGACCTCGGTTTCGGTCAGCGCAGCTGGCGCTACTCGATGCTAGTGAAAGATGGCGTGATTGACCAGATGTTCATCGAGCCCAACGTACCTGGTGATCCTTTTGAAGTCTCAGATGCGGACACCATGCTGAATTACATCAATCCTCAGGCGCAAAAGCCTGCTGCGATCAGCATTGTGACAAAGCCGGGCTGCCCATTCTGCGCAGAGGCAAAGAAGCAACTTTCCGAGCGAGGTATGGCCTTTGAAGAAATCAGCCTAGGCAAAGGGATCGGTATTCGCACGGTGCGTGCATTAAGTGGAAAGGAAACGGTTCCTCAGGTGTTCATTGATGGTGATTACATCGGTGGATCAGAAGCGTTAATTGCTCACTTAGAAGCGGCAGAAAAGAAAGCGGCATAAAAATGATCGGGGTAGTTCGCTACCCCGTGAAGTGGAGAATAGCCATGACAACAAAACATTATGACTTGATAACGTTGGGCGGCGGTAGCGGTGGTCTTGCAGTGGCAGAAGTTGCTGCAAAGTTAGGTAAACGTGTTGCGATCATCGAACCACAGGGCTTGGGTGGCACCTGCGTTAACCAAGGTTGCGTACCAAAGAAAGTGATGTGGTATGCGGCGCACTTGGCGCACGCAGTCGCTGATGCATCAGGTTTTGGCCATCATGTTAAGCATCAGGGTTTTGACTGGTCACGTTTAATTGAAGGTCGCGATCGATATATCAGTAACATCACAGAATATTGGGATGGCTATGCTCAACAGCTAGGCATCGATGTGATCGCGGGCTATGGTCAATTTGTTGATGCGCATAGCCTACGGGTCAACGACATGATCTATCGCGCAGACCACATTGTTGTTGCAACCGGTGGTACGCCAATGGTGCCACCGATACCCGGTGCTGAATTAGGCATTACCTCCGATGGGTTCTTCGAACTCAAAGAACAGCCTAAGCGTGTCGCGGTGATAGGCGGTGGCTATATCGGTGCCGAGCTTGCAGGTGTCCTGCGTGCTTTAGGCTCAGAGGTGTCATTGTTTGGCTTGGAAGATCGTTTACTGATCGCCTTTGATGAAATGATCAGCGATACCTTAGCGGGCGAAATGGTGAAGCAAGGCATCTCGCTGAACTTAGGTGTTGAGGTCAATGCCCTAGAAAACCGTGAAGATGGACTCTGTGTCGCCACAAAACACGGTGAGCAATATGCCGGTTTTGATAGTGTCATTTGGGCAATTGGTCGTCGTCCGAATACAGCAGGTTTAAACCTTGAGCTAGCTGGTGTGAGACGTTTAGATAACGGCATGATCCCAACCGATGATTATCAGAACACGAATGTTGATGGCATCTACGCGATTGGTGATATCACGGGTCGTGCAGCGCTGACACCGGTGGCGATTGCGGCAGGGCGTCGCTTGGCCGAGCGGCTGTTCGCGGGTCAGGTCGAACGTAAGGTCGACTACGACAACATCCCGAGTGTTGTATTTACGCACCCACCGATTGGTAGCGTAGGGTTAACCGAGATGCAGGCGCGTCGTTTAGGTCAAGAGATAAAGGTCTATGAGACAAGCTTTACACCTATGCGTTACGCCTTAAATGAACATGGCTCCACCACAGCAATGAAGTTGATATGCGCGGGTGAGCAAGAGCGCGTAGTTGGTATTCATCTAATAGGTGAAGGTGTTGATGAGATGCTGCAAGGTTTTGCGGTGGCGCTCAAAATGGGTGCAACCAAGGCGGACTTGGATAACACCATCGCGATTCATCCGGTCAGCGCTGAGGAATTAGTGACCTTGAAAGAGGCGCGAATTGTGCAGCCAGAAGAGCAGCTAAAACTCGCCAGTTAACATTGAAAATTTCATGCCTCAGAGATACAAGCAAGGTATCCTGAGGCCATGAATTCACAACCTCCCTTTATCCTCGTCGACGGCTCGTCGTACCTGTTTCGCGCGTATCACGCGCTCCCGCCACTGACCAATTCGCACGGTGAAGCGACCGGCGCGATCGTTGGCGTACTCAATATGTTGAACAAGCTGATCGATGAATATCAGCCAGAACATATCGCCGTGGTCTTCGATGCCCCGGGCAAGACATTCCGTGATGAGATGTACAGCGAGTACAAAGCGCATCGACCACCGATGCCTGATGATTTACGTCAACAGATCGAGCCGCTACATCAGATCATTCAAGCCATGGGCTTGCCGTTGGTCATGATCTCTGGTGTCGAAGCCGATGATGTGATTGGCACCTTGGCACAACAAGCGGCCGATAAAGGCATGCCATCGCTAATCTCAACCGGCGATAAAGACATGGCGCAGCTGGTGAATGATCACATCACTTTGATCAACACGATGAATGATGTGGTGATGGATCGACAAGGTGTCATCGATAAGTTTGATGTCACTCCCGAGCAGATCATTGATTACTTAGCGCTGGTGGGTGATAGCGCCGATAACATTCCGGGCATTCCTAAGTGTGGCCCTAAGACGGCGGCAAAATGGCTCGGCGAATACGAGACGATTGATAACTTGGTGGCACATGCCGAAGAGATCAAAGGCAAGATTGGCGAAAACCTTCGCGGTAATCTTGATCAACTCAAACTCTCACGTGAACTTACGACCATAAAGCTCGATGTAGAGCTGCCTGTGACCATTGATCAGCTAAAGCCAAGCGCAGCCAACACAGATGAGTTGAGAAAACACTATACGCGGATTGAGTCGCGTCGCTACTTAGCCACACTCGATGGTGCAAAAGGTGAAAAGATATCTTCGGAACAGTCGCAGCCCGAAAAGAAGGCTGAAAAGATCGATGCGCAATACGACATCGTGCTCACACAGGCTGACTTTGATGCATGGCTAGAACAGCTTAAAAACGCGCAGCTGTTTGCCTTAGATACCGAAACGACGAGTTTGGATTACATGCAAGCCGAAGTGGTTGGCGTATCCTTTGCAATAGAGGCTGGTAAAGCAGCGTATGTACCACTCACTCATTGTTATCCGGGTGCGCCAGAACAGTTACATCGTGATGATGTGCTCGCCGCATTGAAGCCCATCTTAGAGTCGGATGCACATAAAAAAGTCGGTCAGAATCTTAAGTACGATAAAAGCGTGCTCGCGAATCACGGTATCGAATTAAAGGGTATCGCTTACGACACCATGCTCGAGTCCTATGTGTATAACAGTAGTGCAGGCCGTCATGACATGGACTCACTGGCCGAGCGTTACCTTGAGCTAAAAACAATACACTTTGAAGATATCGCCGGTAAGGGCGCTAAGCAATTACGCTTCGATCAAATCGATATTGAACAAGCTGGTCCCTATGCCGCAGAAGATGCTGACATTACCTTGCGTCTACATCAGCACTTATGGTCCAAAGTAAAGCAAGAGCCAAGCTTAGCTAACTTAGTCACCGATCTTGAAGTGCCGCTGTTATCGGTGCTCTCGCGTATCGAGCGTCAAGGCGTGGTGATTGATAGCACACAGCTTAAACAACAAAGTGCGCAACTTGCCGAGCGATTACATCAGCTTGAGCAACAAGCCTATGAGATTGCAGGGCGCAGCTTCAACATGGGCTCACCAAAACAAATTGGTGAGATCTTCTTTGATGAGTTAGAGCTTCCTGTTATCGCAAAGACACCAAAGGGTGCGCCATCAACAGCAGAGAATGTGCTGCAAGAACTTGCCGAGATGGGGCATGAGTTACCCAGCGTTATCTTGGAGCATCGTGGTCTTGCCAAGCTTAAGTCGACGTATACCGATAAGTTGCCAGAGATGATTGATGCGCAAACCCAACGCATTCATACCAGTTATCACCAAGCGGTTGCAGCAACCGGTCGTTTGAGTTCATCCGATCCGAATCTGCAGAACATACCGATTCGAAGTGAAGAAGGTCGACGTATTCGTCGTGCGTTCATTCCACAGAGCGGATGGACCATGGTGGCAGCTGACTACTCACAGATTGAGCTGCGCATCATGGCGCACTTGTCTGCGGATAAAGGTTTGCTCACAGCTTTCTCTGAAGGTGCGGATATTCACCGCGCTACCGCCGCGGAAGTGTTTGCCGCCGATAATCCAGAAAGTGTTACCGACGATCAACGTCGCGCTGCTAAAGCAATTAACTTTGGTTTGATCTATGGCATGTCGGCGTTTGGTTTAGCTAAACAGCTCGGCGTTGGGCGTAACGAAGCGCAGGACTATATCGATTTGTACTTTACTCGTTACCCCGGTGTGCAGGACTACATGAATCGCACGCGCGAGCAAGCTAAAGATCAGGGTTATGTCGAAACCTTGTTTGGTCGTCGTTTGTATCTACCTGAGATCAATGCACGTAACGGTGCGCGTCGTGCCGGTGCTGAACGTGCAGCGATTAACGCGCCGATGCAAGGTACAGCTGCCGACATCATCAAACGTGCGATGCTCAATGTGGATCAATGGTTAGTCAACGACAAACCCGATGTGCATCTACTGATGCAAGTACATGACGAACTGGTATTCGAAGTCGCGCCAAACGAAATGGATTCAGCCACAGCTAAAATTAAAAGCTTGATGGAAGCGGCAGCTGATCTGAATGTGCCGTTACTTGTAGAAGTGGGGAGTGGCGCTAACTGGGAAGAGGCACATTAAAGCTCAAACCACTGGTCGAGCTTCTCATGTGCTTCATCAACGCCCCAGCGTTTCAGTGATGAAAACAGCTGCACACTAAACTCGAGGCTAAACTCTTTTAGTGCCGCATCAACACGCTCTAGCGAGATAGCTTGCTCTTTGCGATTCAGCTTATCCACTTTGGTGAGTAACACGTGCACCGGTATCTCGATGTGGTTAGCCCATTCAAGCATTTGAATGTCGTAATCTTTTAACGGATGACGCGAATCCATCATCAAGATCACGCCACGTAAGCATTCACGTTTTTCTAAGTAGTCGGCTAGCGCACCTTGCCAATCGGCTTTGATGTCTTGAGCTACAGCCGCATAACCATAACCGGGTAGGTCAACTAAACGACGTTGATCATCAACGCGGAAAAAGTTCAGTAATTGCGTGCGACCGGGTGTGCGACTGGTTCGTGCGAGTGCTGTTTGTTGGCACAGCGTATTAATCGCACTCGACTTACCAGCATTCGAACGACCGGCAAACGCGATCTCATAACCGGTGTCTTCCGGTGACTGGGATAATTTCGCCGCGCTGGTAATAAAGCTGGCTTGAAAGTAGGTTGAGTTCACTGAGCGCGATTCCATTCGCCAGACTTACCGCCGGATTTATGCTCTAGCTGAACATCCGAAATCACCATGCCACGATCAACCGCTTTACACATATCGTAGATTGTCAGTAGAGCAACTTGCAGCGCACACAGCGCTTCCATCTCCACGCCGGTTTGACCACGCGTTTCAGCACGACATGAGGCATCAACTTTATGGTTTGCCTCATCGATCTCAAACTCGATCGACACATGCGTCAGTGGTAGTGGATGACACAAAGGGACGAGATCACTGGTCTTCTTCGATGCCATGATGCCCGCAACACGCGCAATGCCTAGCACGTCACCTTTTTTATGACCGCCTTGTGCAATCAAGGCTAAGGTAGCGGCATCCATCTTGATCGAACCGCTCGCCACCGCAACAC